>JABLTT010081683.1_pt1 | contig 71710 bp, 52 predicted proteins | sample 7160061 | NCBI WGS metagenome assembly JABLTT01 (sample SAMN14651232, study PRJNA627086) | human gut metagenome | isolation source: feces | host: Homo sapiens
CCGCCCGTTCGCGCTATTCGGTTGCGCGGCGTTGCCGAACGCGTCATCGGCCCCGATGCCGTGCGCGTCCGGCACGACGGACGGTGCGCCCATCGGCACGCGGGTCAGGTCGATGGCGACGATGTGCGCGTTGCGCCGGCCCGGATAGCCGCCCAGGAACATCGCCACGGCCTCCGGGGCGCCGGTCAGCGCCTCCGCGGCATACGAACCGGGCAGGGACGCCAGGCGCATCGACACCGATTCACGGGCTGCCAGCACGCCTTGGCCGCGCGGTACGGCCACCAGCCCGTCGCGCACCAGTATCACCGTGGTGGACGGGTCGTTGAGCAGGCCGGGGATAAGCCCCGGCTCATCGCGGCGTTCGGTCTGATAATCGATATCACCCTGGGCGAGCGGCAGGAACGGCAGGGTCTGGGTCAGGGCCAGCGGCGAGAGCAACGCCATATCATGCCTCCGCCCGCACGCGGCGGACCAGGTCCAGCAACGCATCGGCCACCCGGTCGGGGTGTTCGTAGGCGCCGAAATGGCCGCAGTCGGGGATCTCGGTGAACACGGCGTTGGTGCCGGTCATCGCCTCGGCGATCGGACGCATAACCGACGGCGCGCTGGAGGGGTCGTTCTCACCGCAGATCACGGCGGCGGGCGCGGTGATAAGCGGCAGCTGGTCATTCAGATCGGGGCGTCCGGCGGCCATACGCTCGCGCCAGGCCACGCCTTCCGGGCGCTGGGCCTGGATCCAGTTGGTGAATTGATGGATGAAGCGGGGCGCACGCTTGACGGTGGAGTCACCGGGCTGCGGTTCGGCGAAATGCATCACCGGATCGACCGTATGCTCGGTTTCGCAGATGTCAGCGATGTGCAGACGATTGGCGCGGGAGGCCGCGGAGTCGGCGTCGGCCTTCGTGTCGCACAGGGCCAGCCCCGCCACCGCCTCCGGGTGCAGGCGCTGGATGTCCAGCACCAGATAGCCGCCCATCGACAGGCCCACCCAGATGGCCTTGGTGAAGCCGGCCTTGCGGATGAGGTCCACATAGGCGTCGGCCATGCGGTCGAGCGCCTCGGTGTAGGCGCCATCCTGCGCGATGGCCCCGGTCTGTTCGGCCGTGGGGATCGGGCCTTCGCCGGCGCCGGGCATATCCGGCGCCCAGATCGGGAAACGCGGCAGGCCGGCGGCGTTCGCGCGGACGATGAGCTCGGCCGCGCAATCGTCCCACAGGTGGTGGTCGATCGGGAAGGCGTGCACGAGCACAACCGGGATGCCTTCGCCGTCGCGGTAGATCGTGGTGTTCAGTTCCATGGGATTCCTCTCTTACTTGTCTCTCACTCGGTCCACGCCAACGCCCGTTGCACGATGCGGCCGTGGCCGCCCGCCATCTGATCGAGCATGGTGGCCAGCCTCGGGCCGTTCACATCCACCCATTCCACGTCCAACGCCTCATCCTGCGGCTGGCAGTCGCCGGCGATCGGCACCACATAGCACAGCGCCACCGCATGCTGGCGGGCGTCGTAGAACTCGCTCAGCCCGGGGGTGGGGAAGAACTCCGCCACCGTGAACGGCTGCAAGTTGGGCGGCAGGGTCGGCAACGCCAAAGGTCCCAGATCCTTGGCCACGTTGCGGGCTATGGCCTCGCGCAGGCTCTCGTGGTACAGCACGCGCCCCGCCACCAGCGTGCGTTCCACGGAGCCGTCGTCCGAAACGCGCAGCAGCGTGCCGATTTCGGCGATGCGCCCGAACTCGTCGGTGTGCACGGGCACGACCTCCACATACACCATCGGCACCTGCCGGCGCACCTGGCCCACGCGGGCGGCATCCAGCCATCCGGGCGGATTCCCACCCGCCGACCCCCGGATGAAATCCTCCGGCGTGATGTCGTCGAATTCGCCGCGGCGGCGGCCCGCATCGAAATCGCCCTCGTCGGGCACCTCATCGTTCAGCACTGGCATATTCCCATTATCCGCCCGGATAATGACCGGCACATGACCGTTCGATGACGATTCACCGAAGAGCGGAGTCGGATGCTCGTTCATCCCACGGCGCAAGGGCTTGTGGAATGTTGGGTGGTGCTGGGAAGCTGGGAACACGTGGTTTCTGCAAGGTAAGGAGCAGTCATGGCAACCCATGCGGTAAGTTCGGCGGAATTCGAGCAGGTGATCAACGGCAACGAACTGGTGTTCGTGGACTTCTGGGCCACCTGGTGCGGTCCGTGCCGCGCGTTCGGCCCGGTGTACGAGCAGGCCAGCGAGAAGCATCCGGACGTGTACTTCGCCAAGGTGGACATCGACCAGAACCAGGATCTGGCGTCCGCGGCCGGCGTGCAGGCGGTACCGACGCTGATGATCGTCAAGCAGGGCACGGTGGTGTTCCAGCAGGCCGGCGCACTGCGCGCCTCCGATCTGGATGACCTGATCGCCCAGGCCAAGGCGCTGGATCTCAAGGCCGCGCAGGCCGAGGCCGACGCCCAGCAGTGATCTTCCCCTTTCCGGCTAGTCGCCGACTTGAGGCTTATCCTCGAGTCGGCGTAAACTAATGGCTGTTTGTGAGCGCGACCGGCACCGTGGTATGCCGGAGTATTGAGGAGTGCAATGGCCAATCACCGCAAGAAGACCAGCATCAGCCTTCCTTCGTTGAACAAGCGTCAATGGATTCGCATCGGCGCCGTGGCTGCAGCGTTGGCGCTGGTCGCCACCGGCGGTATCATAACCCGCAGCTTCTACGCGTCAGACGGACGTTCCGCGGCGCAGCAGGTCACCGCGTACTCCGCCACCGACCCGCTGACCGTCTCCCGTGGTTCCGCCCGTGACGGCGTGCGCGGCATGGATGGCGATACCTCCTATGTGACCGTCAAGCTGGACGGCCAGTCGCGTACCGTGCTCGGCACCGACTTCACCACCGTCAAATCGGTGCTGGAGGCGGGCAACATCACGCTCGGCCCGAATGACACGGTGGATCCCGCGCTGGACGCCGAAGTCGACGAATCCACGGTGATCACCATCGAGACCGCCGACTCCGCGCTGGAGACCTCCGAGGAGCCGATCGCGTTCAACACGGTCCGCAAGGAGACCTCCTCGCTGCCCGAAGGCACGGAACAGGTGGAGAGCGAGGGCGAGGAAGGCGTGATGGAGACGACGAGTCTGGTGACGCGCGCCGGCGATACGGTGGTCTCCTCCAACGTATTCGCTTCCTATGTCAAGAAGGCGCCGGTGGATAAGGTGATTCTGGTGGGTACCGGTTCCGCCTCCTCCGGCAGCTCGTCCAGCTCCTCCGCCAGCATCGGCACCACCGTGCCGGCCGGCGAGATGCAGCAGTGGGCACACGACTACCTGCTGGCCAACGGCTACACCGAAGCCGATTTCTCCGCCACCGTGTACATCATCAACCACGAGTCCGGTTGGCGTGTGAATGCCACCAATGCCAGCTCCGGCGCGTACGGCCTGCCCCAGGCGCTGCCCGGCAGCAAGATGGCCTCCGCCGGCGCGGACTGGGCCACCAACTACCAGACCCAGCTCAAGTGGTTCTGGGGCTACTGCAACAGCCGCTACGGCTCGGTGCAGGGCGCCTACAACTTCTGGGTGGCCAACCACTGGTACTGACCGTTACGAACGCGAAGCCCGGGGATTACCCGGGCTTCTTTTTTGCCACCCAACGTATCCGCCGCCGTCGTCCATATATATGCCCATACATAGGCGTAGGCTATTGGGGTCACTTCGGCGGATGGGAGCCCCCACCCGCCTCCGCCTGAAGAACCAAGCAGAGAGAAGATTACGGCATGAGCGGCATCATCAAGCGCGACCTGAGCAAGCCACTGACCCCGGAGGAATCGTTCGCCAACGGGCATCTGACCCACGCGGCCATGGTATCCATCGCCATCCTGACGTTCATCACGTTCTGCGGCAACTTCACCCAATTGCAGCTGAGCGCCGCGCTGCCGACCATCGTCGCCGAGTTCGGTATCTCGGTGACCACCGGCCAGTGGCTGACCTCCATCTTCCAGCTGGTCATGGGCGTGATGGTGCCGCTGACCGCCTACCTGACCCGTCGTTTCTCCACCCGTCAGATCGTCATCACCTCGATGTCGGTCTTCACCATCGGCTCGTTGATGGCATGGGTCTCCCCCACGTTCCTCCTGGTGCTACTAGGCCGTATGCTGGAGGCCATCGGCACCGGCGTGATGTGGCCGGTGCTGCAGATCACTGTATTCTCGATATACCCGCTCTCCCGCCGCGGCATGGCAATGGGCATGGTCGGCATGGCCATGAGCGTGGCCCCGGCGATCGGCCCGACGTTCGGCGGATGGCAGACCGATGCGAACGGCTGGCGCTCGATCTTCCTGACGCTGACGGCGATCGGCGCGTTCGCCCTGGTGCTGGCCACGTTCTGGCTGCACAACTTCGGTGCCACGGACAAAACCGTGAAGGCCGACTTCTTCTCCGTGTTCCTGTCCGTGTTCGGTTTCGGCGGGTTGATGTTCGGGTTCACGAACATCGAGAGCTATCCGTTCGCGCATCCGCTGGTCTGGCTGCCGATGGTGGTCGGCATGGTCGGCATCGTGTGGTTCATCCTGCGTCAGCTGGGCAACAAACGCGCGTGGGTGGAAGCGCAGAACAGGAACGGGGCCGATGCATCACGGTCCGGTGTGTCACAGTCCAAGCCCGCGGACGCCGACGCCGCGGACGCGCATGAGGGCCTGTTGCACGGCCACCTGCGTTTCCACCGCTGGCACCGCACCACGGGCCGCGAACCGCTGCTCGACCTGGAGGTGCTGAAGAACCGCAGCTTCACCGTGGGCACCATCACGGCGGCGCTGAGCTTCTTCGCGTTCAGCTCGATCACGGTGATCCTGCCGCTGTACATCCAGGACGATCGCGGGTTCTCCGCCACGATGAGCGGCCTGATCATGCTGCCGGGCGCGCTCGGCCAGGCGATTGCGCAGTTCTTCGGCGGCAAGGCGCTCGACCGGTTCGGCGCACGCCCGGTGGCGTTGACCGGCACGATCACGCTGTGCTTCGGTACCGTGATGATGAGCCTGATCTCGATGGATTCGTGGATCTGGTGGGTGTCCATCTGGCAGTTCATCCGGCAGATCGGCATGGGATTCGTGCTGATGCCGATCACTACCTGGTCGCTGAACTGCCTGAGCCCCAAGGAGGTATCCGCCGGCTCCGCCGTGACGAACACGGTTCGTCAGATCGCGGGCGCGATCGGCGCACCGGTGTTGGTGATTCTGATGGAGACCTTCGCCGCGATGCGTCAGACCGCTCTGGGCGGCGGAGCCGACGTGGCGATCGCCGCAAGCGTGTTCGGCGTGCAGTGGGCGCTGCGTGTGAGCGCCGTGATCTGCTTCGGCATGGTGCTGATGGTGTTCTTCGGTGTCAAGGGCAATGGCGCGGGTTCCACCCATGATCTGGTGCAGCGCGCCCTGCGCCGCATGCACGAGGTCATCGAGCACTGAACCGGGGGAACATACCGCTCACCGTCGTCCATCAGCCGCCTCCGTTATCCGTCATCGCAGCATGAGGTAGCCTTCAGCCGTGGACATATGCCCCCGTCATACACCCGAATGACCTCATATCGCCTATGATGGATTTGTCAGGCGAGGAGGGTCGGATGACGTTCAACCGGTATATGTTCCTGCGGATGATCGTGGAGTTCGTGGGCGTGGTCTGCTGCGCGGTGCAGCTGTTCAGCGGCAGCACCCTCGTCGGTCTGCTGATCACCGGCGTCATCGCGCTGTTCTGGGCGTGCGGCGAGATTTGGGTGGCGGTCATCCTCAACCGGCAATCCCCCCGACGTGACGAGCTCTCCGACGAGCATCAGAAGCAGGCCACCGAGTTCGCGTTCATGGTTACACTCACGCTGCTCGTGGTATTGGGGTTCCTGTTCATGGCGCTCTCCCTGATGTGGCATATGGCCATCGAATTCCCACCGATCACCCTGCCCGCTATCGCCATGACTGCGCTGGTGATCAGCGACGCCCGGTACCTGTGGTTGGAGCAGCACGGCATGGGGGATGCCGATGAAGACTAATCTGAAGCTGCGTCGTCTGGAACGCGATATGAAACAGTCGGATCTGGCCGATCTGGTCAACGTGCGCCGTGAGACCATCGGCCGTCTGGAACAGGGCCAGTACTGCCCCTCGCTGCGGTTGGCGATGGACATCGCCCGCGTGTTCGGCACCACCGTGGAGGACCTGTTCAGTTTCGATGACGAGTACGAGCAGGAGCGTCAGTCCGCACGGTGACGGTCACGGCGACGGCCCGCACGTCCCCACTGCTTGACCGTTACACGCGGGAACGCCATTCGCCGTTGGCGGCGATGCGCTGGATGGTTCCGGTGAGACCGTTGCGCGCGGGACACCCGACAACGCCCGACGGGGAGACACCGGCGTGTCGCAGGCGAAAAATGCGGCGCACAGCGTTGTGTTCGCCGAAATCGTTGAAATTGCAGCCGAATGCCCTTTTCTCCCTTCCTCTTGCCGTGTGCGAACATCATCACACGATGTGACGGGTTTGTCACACGCCCTTGATTTTCAAGGCATTACACCTGTTTCGCGTAACAGAAGGGGGTATATAGTAGAAGCGGTTATCGGGGATACCCCCGAACCTACACAACGTACGCAACCGTCCGGAAACGAATGGTTGGACAGACTTTCCGGACTTTTGGAGGTTTCAATCATGAAGAAGAAGATCGTGGCCCTCCTGGCCGCCATCGCCGCCGTCCTCGGCTTCGGTTTCGCATCCGGCACCGCCATGGCCGCTGACGACTATGGTGCGGTCGGCACCATCAGCGGCACCACCGTGTCGTTCGATTTCACCGGTTTCACCCCGGGAGAGACCGTCACTATCACGTATGATGACACCTACGTCGAATCCGTTACCGTGACCCCGGTCGCAATGCAGTCCGTCCCTGCGAAGGCCGGCCCCACCGGCGGCGTGCATGTGACGTACACCTTGAAGCCCGGTACTCCCGCCGGCACCACGATTTCCGCCACCGCCGTTGGTGAAACGAGCAAGCTCCAGCTGTCCACTTCCGTAGTCGTGCCCGCCACCGGCGAGGGCACCCCGTCCGGCAATCAGGGCCAGGTCCCCCAGACCGGCGCCGCCATCATGCCGTATGTGGTGGCCGCCGTCCTGCTGATCGCCGCCGGCATCGCCGTGTTCGCCGCACGCAAGTCCAGCGCCCGCCGCTGAAACACACCGCCGTTAGGCCTTTACTGATGCCCCCGGGATTCACGCCCGGGGGCTTCATTGTATTGGACTACAGTGGGGAGTATGAGGATCCTGTTCGTGTGTACCGGCAACATCTGCCGCTCCCCGATGGGGGAACTGCTGCTCCCCCGTTTCCTTCCCGATCCAGCCATCACCGCCGACAGCGCTGGCATCCACGGATTGCCGCAGCATCCGATCGACCCCAACAGCGCCAGGATCCTGGCCCACTCGCAGATTGATGCGAGCGTCTTCCGTTCGAAACGCATCACCCCACAGATCGCAGACGATGCCGATCTGATTCTCGGGTTCGAGCCGCACCATATCAGCGAGGTCGTATCCCTGGCCCCCAGGAAAAGCCAACGGGCCTTTCTGCTCACCGATTTCGCCAATATCTGCGCCTATTGCGCGCAACATGATCTGTTATCGGGCGCAACGCAGCCGGAACGACTGATCTCCGCCGCCCCCCACGCATCCTTGATCCGTCCGCTGCTGCCGACCCCGAAGGCGATTGCGGACCCCTACCGCAAGGAGTACGCAGATTTCGTGCAGGCCCATAACGAGATCTGCACCGCACTGGCGCGCATCGCCCAAGCCACCGCGCAGCGATAGCACGACAATCCCGCCCCGCAACCGGCCGGCTACTGCCGGACGACCCTTGCATCGGAGCGGATCATGCCCCCCCATATATGCGTGTGGGCCACCAAAATGGCGGCCCACACGCATGATGGATGGAGTCCGTTACACCTTCCGGTGCGCGTGACGGCGGCTGGCTTTAGCCCGCGCGACCTCGGCATCCTCATAGTAGTAATCGTCGTACTTGCCGGGATTCTTCTGTTCCTTGGCGAAGTTGAACACGAAACCGATGATGGGCACCTCCATAGTGGCCAACTGGCCGGCGACGTCACGCAGTTCACGCTTGTCGGTGACGTCGCGTCCGGAGACCAGCACCACGCCCGCGCCCATCTTGGCGAACACGGCGGCGTCATTGGCCACAACCAACGGCGAGGTGTCAATGACCACGTAATCGTACTGGGTGAGCGCCTGGTGAATCATCTCGCGCATCACATCCGAGCTGAGCAGCGTCGAAGCGTTCGGCGGCTTCGGTCCGGCCGGCATGATGTGGAAGTTCGGCTTCCAGTAGCGTTGAACCACATCCTTGACCGCGGCCTGGGAGGACAGCACATGCGCCAGACCGGCACCCCCCTCGATGCCGAGTCGTTTGGCCACCGAAGGGTGGCGCAGGTCGGCATCGATCAGCAGCACGCGCGCACCGCTTTCCGCGAACGAGGCGGCGATGTTCACCGCAATGGTAGTCTTACCCTCGTTCACACCAACGGATGAGACGACGATCAGGCGGGACGTCAGGCCCTCGACCGGCGCGGTGAAGGACAGGTTCGTGCGCACCCGGCGGAATTCCTCGGCAATCTGACCGCCAGGCGCGGACACCACAACCGGTTTGGCGCTTTTCAGCGATGCGTCCTCCGGCACACGTCCCATAATCGGCGCATCCACGATATCCTGCAAATCGCGGGCCTCCTGCACGCGGCGAGCCAGCAGATCGCGCAGCAGCGCGACGACGACGCCCACGATCACACCGCCCACCAGACCGACGGCCAGGTACAGCGGCACGTTCGGAGAGCTCGGCGATGCAGGTTCCTGTGCCTGCTGCACGATGGACAGCTTGACCGGCGACTGCTGGCCGGAGTCGTACAGCGAGTTCTCCACCACGTCCTGCAGCGATTCCGCCACACCGTTCGCGAGGGCGGCGGATTGCCGCGGGTCACCGGTTTCCGCAGTGATATCCACAAACGCTGTGTCTTCGGGATTGGCGACGGTCAGCAGAGCGGCGACCTGCGGCACCGTCATCGACAATCCCAGATCATCGATGACCGGCTGCAGCACGGCTTCGGTGGTGGCCAGCGCCGGATACGACCGGATCTGGTTGGCGATGTAGGTGCTGGCACTGTTGATGCTGGAGATGTCGTCGTCACGCACGGATGCGTCACTGTAGGTGGCGAAGACCTGCGCGGTGGCCGAATATTGCGGCGGGGTGACCAACGTATACGCACAGACCGCAAAGAACACCGCAACACAGGAGATTGCGGCGGATACCGCATGCTTGCCGATGATATGGAACAGATCCATCAGGGTGATGCCGTCATCCTCACGCTCTGCGGCTTCGAATTGCGCCGGGGTCGGCATTGGATAACGATTGGTCATTTCCGCAGCAGCCACTGAATGCTCCTCTTCATGTTCCGATCAGAAAACAAGTCCACTGTACCAGTGAGCATGTACCCCCATTCCATCCCCACCATCGGATGCCAGCCCGAGCAGCCGAGACGCGCCCATACGTATAATGAAACGACAGCCAGGTGCTTCATATGCCTGCAAGCCGCCGAAAATCGCACACATCGAAGGGGTTAGACCTGCAATGACCACAGAGCGGAACAGCCTGTCTCACGCCGATCATGAGATACCCCCAATCGGCAGCACCGAATACACCGGCAATACCGCGACCACAACCGTATCCGCATCCGATGCGCCAGCGGACACATCGGCGGACACGCCCCAACGCCGTAGGATGAGCCCCCGACGGGTCAGGCGGATCAAACGCCGCAGACGTATCCGGCGCCTGTTGATTGTTGTTCTGGCGATTCTGCTGGGGTTGCTGGGGCTGGCCGGATGGTTCGGGATTTCGGCCTGGCAGGCCAAGCAGGAAGCGGATGCGGCCCTCACCGCCGCCTCCGGAATCCAGGAGTCCATCAGCGCCGGTGACATGGATGCGCTGGATGAGCAGATCACCGAGCTGACCGGCCATGTTCACGGAGCCTATGCCCAGACCAGTTCGACCATCTGGACGCTGGCCTCGCATATCCCCTACATCGGCGTGGACGTGACCGCCGTGCGTACGGTGGTCACCGCCCTGGAGAACATCTGCGTCCAGGCGATGCCTGGTCTGCAAAATGCCCTGCGCGCCGTCAACGGCATCCAAGTGGAGAACGGCACCATTGATATCGGTGGCCTGTCCGATGCTGCCGACGGTCTGGCCAAGGCCGACACAGCCATGACCAGTGCGATGCGACAGCTCAACGGCATCCAAACCCCGCATCTGGATAAGCTCGCCGACGCCGTGGAGCAGGTGCAGGACCGCCTTGAACCGATGCAGGACATGGTGCACAATGCCGCGGTCTTCGCCTCCGTGGCTCCGGCCATGCTGGATTCGGACGGCGGAGCGCCCAGAACCTACCTGATTCTCTCCCAGACGAATTCCGAGCTCCGCCCCGGCGGTGGGCTGCCCGGCTCCTGGGGCACGATGACCATCGCCAACGGCACCATGTCGATTCAGGAGTTCGCCCCGCCGCCGGCGGAATTCACGACACCAGTCGTTACGCTGACCGCTGAGGAACGCGCCTTGTTCACCGATAAGCTGGCACGCGTGCCCCAGGACGTGAACTTCACCCCGGACTTCCCGCGCACCGGAGAGATCGCCCAAGCCATGTGGCAGCAGTCCACGCAGCAGACCGTGGACGGGGTCATCGCCATCGACCCGGTGTTTCTGCAGCGCATGCTGGCGGTCAGCGGACCGGTGACGGTGAGCAATGGCGTGACGTTGGACGGTACGAACACCGCGCAGTACCTGCTCAATCAGGTATACATCGACGTGCCCGAGGCCGAGCAGAACGACTATTTCGGCGATGTGGCGGCCACCGTGTTCACGCATATCATGCAGCATGTGAACAGTCCGCGGGACTTTCTGGGGGCGGTAGCGTCCTCGATCACCGACGGCCATCTGAAGCTATGGAGCGCCCATCAGGAGGAGCAGGACCAGCTGCTGACCACGCCGATTGCCGGGGCGTTGAAGACCACGGCATCCACGCCCGAAATGGGGGTCTATTTCTCGGATATCAGCCAGGCGAAGATGGACTGGTATCTGCGCCGTGAGGTCAGCGTGGAGTATGACAAGGTGGGGATAAGCGGCGGCGACCAGTATACGGTGCGTATCAGGCTCACCAACATGATGACCGCCGAAGAGGCCGCCTCGCTCCCCCGGTATATTGTGGGGCCGTATCTGGATGATCTGACCGCCGGGCAGGTGCGCACGGGCGCGTTTGTGTATGCGCCGGCCGGCGGACGCCTGGTGGATTGGACGATGAGCGACGGCAGCGGATTCGACGGCATCACCGTGCATAATGGGTTGACGGTGGGTACCAAAACCATTACATTGGGGCCCGGGGAGTCCTATGAGATCGTGTGCCATGTCCAGTCGGCACCCGGCGTACACACGCCGCTGACGCTGGTTCAGACGCCACAGGTCGAGGGACGGACCGACTGAGCGCCGCGCGCCGCATGCCGCGTTGTGGGATGCCGCTGTGAGCTTTGTGTGCGTTGCCATGCCTGCACGCGAGAGGGGAAAGTTGACCATGCCAGTACAGTTCCGATTCTTGCAGGACCGTAGCGATTTGGTGCTGGTGGCGGCGGTTGCGCTGCTGCCGGTGGACGGCACGGCGCTGGGGATCTACGCCCCGTTCTGGACGCCGATCAGCCCGTGGCTGTTCCTGCTGTACGCCCTATTAAACCGCCGATATCTGCCGATGGTCTATCACCGCTTCCGGCCGTTTTTCTGGCTGCCGGTACTGCTAATGGTGTTGTCGGTACCGGGATGGATCATGTTTGGATTCCATACCGTTGCCATGTTGGAAAGCCTGCTAGGCGTTCTGGGAGCGTTGGGGTGTCTGGCTTCGCTGGATATTGCGTTGACCTGCAAACAGCTGGATTGGCGACGGCTCATGCATATCCTGATTGCCGTGTACTGGGTGGCGCTGGCCGTGGGCGTGGTGCAGTGGCTCGCGATTCACCTGGATGTGGAGTTCGTGGTTGAATACTTCAAGCATCTGATGGCCCGGCAGTATGTGGGCAACGATTCCGTCTGGGGCGGCGGACGCCCGCAGTTTCTGTTCGCCGAGCCCAGTTACATCGGCATGCACCTGTTCGGTGTGCTGTTGCCGCTGATGTGGATGATGCGCGGTCGTGATACGGTGTATGTCCGGCGCCTGCGTGAGCTGATCGTGACGTTCGCCGTGATGGCCGTGCTGATGGGAGCGGGCACGCGGATCATCCTCGATTCGCTGGTGGCGTTGGCCATTGTGGTGGTGGAACGCACGCACTGGCGCGAGTTCGTATCCCGCAAACGCGGCGTGGTGGCGATGTTCGGCGTGGTGGTGCTAGGCGCGCTGAGTCTGCTGCTTGATGATCGGCTTGGTTCGATTGCGCAGGAGGGCATGACCGGCGACGGATCCTTCTACGCACGCATCTGGCAGTCGTTGGGGCCACTGATGGGACTGCTGCGGCACCCATGGACGCTGTTGACCGGCTATGGCGCAGGAAACCTGGCCGATGCCACGCACGCCGGCGCCGCTGACGCCGTGGGCATTCTGGAAGCGTTCGGCGGCGGCACCGCCGGACCCGCCGGCTGGTATGCCGGCGTTACGCATGAGACGATGTTCACGATGAGCGCCTGGACCAGCTTCCTGGTGGAGTTCGGCATCATCGGGCTCGGCCTTCTCTGTGCCATGGTGCTGCGGCATGTGGCGCGGACCGCCGGATGGCGCAAGACCGCAATCTGCTGGCTGATTCTGGTCGGCTACCTGTATATCCAGTTCGAGGGGTATGCGTTCTATGCGTTGCCGCTGCTGGTGTGGGGATTGCGGCATGATATCAAGTAGCAGTTTGCATGAGCCGATATTCCATAGAAAAGTGCAACACCTACAGCTGGAACCTCGACCCCTCCAACCCTAGGCAGGGGGTGGTGACGTTTTGTTGGACTCCGGTTTCCTTGTTTTTGATTATGCCATGAACCCGAGCCCGCGTCTTCGAACATGATAAGCTGGTTATAGACAAGTTTAGATAATCTTAGACAGCTATAGATTTCTTGAGATTTTCTAAGACAGACCGACTTTCAGAAGAAATGGAACGGTGATGGAATCGTCGGAACGCAGCAGTTCGGTGCCCACGCAAGCACTTAATCCATTCATGCCGGGAGCGGGTATCCGGCCTCCGGAACTTGTCGGACGCGAGCGCGACTTGGAGGCGATTGACCGCATGGTCGCACGCACCAAACTTCAGCTGATGAATCAGGGAATCATCTATAGCGGTCTGCGCGGTGTCGGCAAAACCGTATTGCTGCTATCGCTCCAAGAGATAGCCAACAGTAAAGGAATGGCAGCAGCTCGGATAGAAGCGGAAGGCGACCCTCGCGCCGATTATGACAAGCTATTTCGAGAGATAGGATTGCTTGCAGCCAGATTGCAATCATCAACGTTGCAAGACAAACTGTCCAACGTGATATCGAATGTGGAATCCGTATCGCTCTCGATTATGGGCATCGGCGGCAGCGTGACCGTATCAGATTCCGATGAGTTGAGAACTAACTCGCTCCGCCTGGAGCTGATGATTGAAAGCATTGTGCAACAGCTCAGATCTGAGAATTCCGGCATGTATTTGTTTATCGACGAACTGCAGGAAATGGACAAGGAACCATTGGGAACGCTGATTGCAATTCAGCACAGAATGGGCCAAGAAAATATGCCTTTCTATCTCATAGGTGCCGGTCTGCCGAATCTTCCCGGAGTATTGAGCCGTACAAAGTCATATGCCGAACGGTTGTTCGACTACCGTACCATCGGCCAACTATCCGAAGAAGATACCGCTGAAGGCTTCCAAAAGCCCGCTCAACGAGGGACACGACCATTCTCCGACGAGGCATTGAAAGAATTGGTACATGTATCCCACGGTTATCCATATTTCATTCAGGCATATGGCAAGGCAGCTTGGAACGCTTCGGATTCCAGTCCAATCTCCTTGGAATCAGTCAAACGCAGCGAACCAATCGCAAGAGCGGAACTGGACCAGGGACTATATGCCTCACGATGGCAGCGCGCATCGCTTAAGGGACGCGAATATATGGCGACGATGGCACACGTCGGCGGAGACACCCCATGCTCGTCATCGGACATTGCCGAGGATATGGGCAAGACACCGAAAGAAACGTCCGTGGTTCGCGATGCTCTGATTCGCCTGGGGCTCATCTATTCGCCAGAACGAGGAAAAGTGGCTTTCACCGTGCCCGGTATGGGCGAGTTTATCACCCGCGCCACACCACCAACCGGACAGGCATACGATCAGACACGTTGATTCCGGTCAAAATGGGTGAAGATTGACGGATACGCACCGGTGTCAACCATTCCTCCTCCCCCCGAGAAACCGAGCAAATGGTTGACCGGCACTCGAGAATCTATCAGGAAACCAACGGCACCGGTGCTCCTACAACGCATCGGCGCCATACCGCCGACACCGTCCAGCATGAACGCCGTCACTGTTCCCTTGTGCCCGAAAAGTTGCGCAAATGTGATCTGGTCCGCCGTCGGGGGGGATGACTTCAGTCGGTTGATTGCATGATGCCGTCGAGCCGGGACATGTCCAGGTAGCGGCGTGTGGACCATTGGTTGGAGGTGACGTAGCGGATCCTGGCGCAGACGAGCATGAGCGCGCTCCTGCCGTCCGGGAACGAGCCGACCACGCGGGTGCGGCGGCTGATCTCCCGGTTCAGTCGTTCGATCATGTTGTTCGCGCGGATTCTCCTGCGGTGCTCGACGGGGTAGCCGTCGAGCGATAACGCCCTTCTTTATGCCAATTCAAATCTATAAAAGCCTAGTTTTATGCATCAATTTACCCATAACTTTCTCAATTATTTTTTTACGATCCTGAGCATTAAATACCAAAAGTAGGTTAATCACTAGAGCACACGATGAGACAATAATACCAGCAATAACAAGGCGCAACCACCCTATTGCAGGTCCACAAATTGTACGATAAATCAAGCTCAACGCAACGACAGTCAACACACACAGCACACTTCGCATAACAGTTTTATAAAAAGTGTACCAAGGCAAATGCAAACATCGAGCCGCGTAAATGACATTAAAACCTAAATCAATAATCAAGTTTATTGTCGCCGACGCAATGGGAAGTGCCCATAAACCCAGCGGTGTAAAACGCAGCAGCCCCCATGCCAGCAACACATTTAACACACCCATAGCCACAAAAAATAATGATGGAATACGTAATTTATTCACCACCGTGTACACTTTATTTAAACTCTGCGTACTACACATCACAATCATAGGAATTAAAGTCAAGATAGACAATTTCTGCAAGAACGAAGCATCCTGAGTGGGCACCCATGTACTAAAAAAATCTTCTCCAAATACCATAAGAAAACCAATAGGCACAGTAACCAAAAGACTCATAACTCGTATAGAGAAATCAATACTATCCAGTAAATCTTTCTCTTTTTGTCGTGCATAAAGAATATTGAACTCTGGCACAAAAGCACCCAGCACCGCGATGACAAGTTGAAGAATGAAATTAGGAACAGTTTTCACCAAAGAATATTGACCACTGAGCGAAGCACCAAGCAACATATTGGCAAGAATCAGATCCACACCAGTCAAAAGCGAGGCGCTGAGTTGACTAATTGAATTCCATATGCCTGCAGATAGCATCTCCTTGGCCGACCGCCAATCAAACATACGAAAATTCACATCTATCATTGGCATAAGACGACGACAGTATCGAATATTCGATATAGCGAGAAACCCGTATACGCACAGACTTGTAAACGTGATGTACCAGACTTTGGGAACAAACAATAAAAACATAACGACAAGTACGGCGCCACGTAATAAATTAGATTCTATACCAAGCCGGGCACTAACATCAACACGATTACTTACATAGAAGCAGCAACCGAATGCCGAGAATATAATGCTCACAACAAAACCCAAAAAAGCAAAAGCGAAAGTCATTTGGACATCTACAAGCAAACGAAGCGGCACGTTAAAGACACGATTAACAGACAGCACAATTCCCGCTCCAACAACAGCTAAAACAACTGCCAACACCGTGTCTGCCACTAACACAGAATTGAAATACTCGTTCGCTTGTTTCACATTTCGTTGCTCTTTGGCAAGAGTAACAAATCTGGCAGTCATTGAATTGAGTGCTACCGTCAGAATTGTAGCATATCCAATTAGATTATTCACTAAAGGAATAAACCCGTAGGCTTCGCTACCTAATGTGCGAACAATATACGGGGTCAGGAAAAAACTAATACAAAACTGAACCGCAAATGATAATCCATTTGCAGCCATATTGATAATAAGTTGTTTACGCGCCATCAAAACACCACTCCCGAGCTTCTCAGCCGAACCGTCTCAGTATGCGCTTAACACGCAAACAGAGCCAATATGTACGATAATGTTCAGCAAGCACCAGCCGATAATTAAGACGGTGCATAGACTCATCGTCTTGGAACAAGGTATTCTCTCGCCACCTAGGAAAATGTTGCATCATATAGTTTTTAAGAATCGATATAGAAGGAGAGCGCACGCCATCCCAATCCACTGATCTGGCTATGCCAGCGAAACAAATATGCTTAATTGCCAGCCTTTCGATCTGCGGCAGCCACCGCTCAGCATCCAGTTCCCCAACATCGATACGGGGTCTCATCCAATCCAGAATGAAGTCGAACGCCCTGATAATGTCCAGTAAATATTCGGGATGAGCCACATGGGTGACACTTGTCGAACGTTCTACAAGATGGTACAGATCCGCACCCACAGTTCCCACTTTCGATGCTGAAAGCAATAATGGAACAACAGAAGCCAGATCTTCACCAATGACGATGCCTTCCAACAGCCGGATGGAGGCCTTGTCAAATAAATCACGGCGGACAATCTGCCGCCACAAGGCAGAGCACTCCCGCAGTACCACTTCCGCGGGCACGTCACGGTAAGGGGACCCCGGCTCGGAGTACCGCCATGAGCCGGTAGGAGTGCCTGACGGCGTGACGCAGACGGTGTTGATGCCTAAAACGTCAGGACGATGCCGAGCCAAGGCTTCCATCACCGTAATCTGGGCCTGCCAGTCGATTCGGTCATCGCTATCGAGAAACTCGATATATTCGCCGGACGCCGCATCAATACCGGTGTTACGGGCCGCGTTCTGGCCTCCGTTTGTCCGATGTAGAATCAGCAGCGTGTTGGGACAGCCTTGTGTAAGTTTGCGGAGAACTTCCCTCGTGGCAGCCTGGGAACCGTCATCCACCACAATGACCTCAACACGAGGATCGGCATGCATCATGAATGGATTGAGACAATCGCGCAGATACCGCTCCTCCGTGTTGTACACGGGGATGATTACGCTCACCAGCGGCGTATGTGGCACAGCAGTATGTTTATCCACCACCGTCACTCCCCCCCTACAAGCCGATCAAGCACAGCAAATTGGGCAACAGCGCCGGCCTGCTGCCTGGATACGTCAAGGTAGGCCGCCTCAGGCATGGCTTCGATAGGCATCCCTTCCCAACCACAATTCTTAAGATCAATGACATGGTCTTTATCGAAACCAATATCTTCAAGAACATGCGTAGTCTTGGCACTATAGACGACGGGCAACACGGCCGCTCCAGCAGACAAGCCTAGGATAACGGCATGGAAACGTGTCCCCACCATCACCTCTGAAGCGGAAATCTCATGAAGCACCTCATCCATGTTGTCGCGATAGCGAAGCGTCCTGACCTTCACTCCCTGCGACCGAGCCGACTGCACCAGGCGTTCCAGCCCAACTTCATCGCCTTCGGGCTGAGAGAACGAGCAAAGAACGGGTTCATATCCCCGCGCGATGTACCGTCTTATAAGCCCGATCATCATATGGTCGTAGGCTTCAACTTTGGCATTCAATGCACCAAACTTATCAGCGCCCAGATCCACGACAGAGAAGAACGCCTGACGACGCTTGGGTACTTGAGGCAACATAGCGCCAAAGAGCACGTCCGGCGCTTGGCGTACACCGGGGATATCAGGGAACAACCCCACCGAGTATGTGTCTCGGAAGCATACATCTTCACACTTGTTGGCGAAAAAATCCCGATATAAATTCCAATAAGAGTCAGTGTGCCATGGACCGAAATTGGCACCAATCACACAGTAGTGCTTCGCAGCTCTGGCCTGAATCCAATCTCGCGCAAACCGACGTCGTTCGTTGATTTTAGTTTTCAGAGACTTAGAACGGTCCGCCTCCATATATAACGAACCACCGATGGTCACCATCGCATCTGCAGAACGGATGAACCTAATACGCCGTCTCTCCTCGGTTAAATGTCCGACTATCCTACCGATTGGATTACTGCAGCGAGCGGGCGGGGAGACCAATTCGACGTTGGAGAATATTTTCTTCAGATAGCCATAAGAATCATCTGCAGTCACGGTGAAACGCACGTGTGGATATCGAGCAAGCATGGTCATCAGGAAAAGGTCATCTCCCAGATTATGGGATAGATAGCAATCCACCACAATGGTCTTCATCATCTAATCTCACTTTCATAGATGTCGAGGAACTGCTGCACCTTATAATCGGTGGATAAGAAATCACGATATGCACGACAGTTAGCCGTATATTCATCAAGATGGCGATCAATCAACGCAAGGTCATCGGCATCCCAACCGTCCTTGGCTAGGCCAAGTCGTTTAGATTGAATGGTCGCAGCATTGAGTGGCACGGTGGTGGTTACTACCGGGGTGCCGCTGGCAATAGCCTCGACAATGGAGATCATGCTGTTGTCCTTCTCCGTGTTGACGAGCATGGCTTTTGCTTCGGCGAGGGTATGCTGCAACTCATGATGACCTAGACGACCAGTGAATTCCACCACGTCATTCACACCAAGATCGGTAGTAAGACGTTCCAACGAGGCACGTTCAACACCTTCTCCAATCACCACAAGCCGGCACTCCGAATCGTGCATGCCGTGATAATCAGAGAAGATACGGATGATGCCATCAATATGCTTGCGCGGAATGAGCTGGGAGACCACACAAAACGAGTTCGTCTTTCGTTCGGCGAGTGCGAAGGTCTCCAAATCCACCCCGTGTTCGATAACAGCGTGATTCACGCGCCGACAGTAGCGCGAGATAAAAGCACGTGCCTGCTCGCTTCGTGCCACCACCGGGATGGAACGCATAAACAACCGCGGGATTACGTTGTACCATATGCGAGAAAGCATGCCGCCGCCCATATTGTTATGCTTAGCCATCTCATGCCAGATAATCGTGCGCTTACGTGCGAACAAGCTGCAGAGCAAAGTGTCCATGGAGAACACTTCACTCGTGATCACCATGTCGTAACGGTGTGTGCGCAAGTGACGGATGAGTCCCAAATTAACCGGGATTCGGTGTATCGGGAAAAGCTGTTTGAACGAACTTTTCAACCACAAAATCGGGAAAGGGAATCTGTCTTCTTTAACTGGGTGCCATTCTTCGGCGGCGGCGAGCGTAATATCTACACCAGCACGTTGGAAAGCGCGGCATAAGTCATAACTCATCGTGTCATCGATGGTTTCGACCTTGGGAATTTGCGTATTCTCCGGCGTATATATGATCGGGTTGACGAAAAGTACCTTCATCTTGCCGACTCCTTGTTGTTCTCGTTGCTGACGACAGTCTGCCGAGCTGTGCGGTGAACTGTAATCCAAACGGTTGCCTTGGCAATACTCTTGTGGGCCACAGTGGCGAACAGAATGACGCCAACGACGACAAAGACCATCGTCACCAGATACGATGCTGTATCACTAGCGAATAGATGGGTAAAACCCAACATATTGACCACTTGAAAGATGAATAGGTGCGACAGGTAAATTTCCATGCTTATGCCGCTAAGGAACGTCATGACTCTGTTATCAAACATTCTATGGTCGCCAGAAATGGCATACACCATCCAAGGTATCCACAGCACAAGCTGTTTGATATTGGATGCCCAAGCCGGGACATCCATATAAAGTAGCGGAACGACCGCTAGCGCGACGATCAACGTAGTAATGCGACCACCCCGTCCCATGCAAGCAATCACATCACGATACAGGTACAGCAGTCCGCCTGCTACAAAGAACATGGCCTGATAGATGAAGCGACGATCGTCGATATGCCCATCTGCTTTGAAAAAATGAAACACACAGGACAAGGACAGCACCGTAGAAATAACAAAAGTACACCACGCGCGGCGACGGTTACCCATAAGATAAACAAAGAACGGGAAAAGAAAATAGAACAAGAAGATAACGCCAAGTGCCCAGCCCACACCGATGACTTGGATATCGAGGTCAGGCATGAGATTAAACACTAGTGTGAGATCCGCGAAAGCCTCCCATAATGAATTGCCGCTGAACCGCTCCGACACCACATCGATGCACACCAAAAGAGCGAAAAACGGAAGGATTTTCATGATGCGCCGTGTATAGAACGTAGCCAGATCAATGGTCTGATTCTTAACACGTTCATAGTAGCCGCAACACATACCAAAACCGGAAATAATGAAGAACAAAGTAACGAAGGTACCCCAAGGAGACACTAAATCGACCAGCCACTGATTGGCATGAACATAGCCGCCTCTGACCTGGACATGCATGCATACGATAGCCAATGCAGCAATGGCTCGGAATCCATCCAAATCACAGTAATGACGGCGCGCAACGTTCAGGTTAGCAGTTGGGACGGCGCTCTGTCGAGAATGCCTGGACATATCACAACTCCTTGAACAGTTTTACGGCGTGGAATTCCTGAAAACTACCCCAACGGATTGCACGAGCCATAATGCGCAAATATTCTCTGACTCCATAGTTCCAAGGCTTGATCCGCCCGACAAAGTGAATGACCTTAACATCTTCAAATGTCTCCAACTTGCCAGTGCGCAAATACTGTGGGATGAGCGTGACAAACTGATTGTACGTCTCCGGAAGATGCAATTCTTCCCGTTCAGGCCAATCGCGATAATACCAATTAATGATGTCTTGGTCACCGATGCCTTTCCCATTAAGCATACGAGGATCAGGATCATCCGTGACCAACGATAGCAAATCATGTTCAAGCTCAGCGTTCGGCTCGATGACCATGAGTCCTGAATTGAGTTGTCTCCAATCGTCTTCGAAACCTCGTCCAGCCTGCACAGCGGACATGTGCGGCTTGTTAAAGAGTTCATCGATGTTATCCGTGACAACCATATCGGAATCAAGATAGACAAGTTTATTGAACTGAATGAGACCGAATATGCGCAACTTGAAAAAAGTGTTATTCCAATTTGGAGAGCCATTGAGTTCATTCTGTCTACGCACATGCTCTCCGGGAATGATTCGTTCTGCGAATAGCAGTTCAATCCCCTCACGCGTCAAAGCATCCAAATTTGTTTGGGAGATATCACGTGTAGTGAGCAGGCGTAGGGGAACGGATGTTCCCGTACATTTAAGCGACTTGGCCAATGCGATGACGCCTGGCACATAAGCGTCACTCGTACAAATGGTGATATAGGTATTCATATGTCGTACTCCACATGACATTCGAGTATTTATCAATGGTTGCCGGATAACAACCGTCTCTCCTTACGACGTCCCGCCAAGCTCCTTCCGATAGGCCGAGGCGCGGGAACCTCTTTATGGAAATAAATAATGAAGCCGATGGTAAGGTACAAAACGCCCCAGGCGAACATAGCGCTGATGGAATCGGCGGTAATGAGATTCAGGAATTCGAAAACCATGAGAAGGACACAGTAGCGGTTACCGCGTGTCAGGTCCCAATAATTATTGATGAACAACAGCACAGCAAAAGGGGACAGTTCCAGACTCAATCGCACAAAATACATCTCCATGCTATGTCCAAGAGTCGCTTCGGTAGATCCGTAACCGAAAGTCTGATATCCCTGAGTCAGCAAGTCAAACAAAAAACCCGAACGTCCCATAGACTGTTCACTCAAACTTTTTCCGAACACCATAACCTCGGGAGCGCCAGGTAACATCAAATATAGATACATTACCGACACAACAAAAAAGGCGATTTTGCAAATCACACCGGCCCAGTGAGGTATTCTTTTATTCATATCGATTAACAGTGGCAACACCAAAGCAGCAACGGCAAAAACAATCGCAAGACGCTTGAATGTAGCAATAGCGAATAAAACTGATAGAACGGTATACAACCGTTCGGAGCGATAATAGCAAAAGAAAAAACAGAACATAATCGAGATGGCGGCGAAGTCATTGGATTCCAGCGCTGATGTGGAATCCGTATAGCTAGTAGCCATAATATCCGCGAGCGTGACTCCTCGTATCAGCAATTGAATCACATAACCACAGATCGAAGAAATCAAAGCTATCTTAAGTCCCTTGATAATCTGTGTCGGCTTCAATGTATTCAGTACGGTATAGGCGACCAATATAGGAGACAACAAGTTGAGTATGTCACGAATCTGCCAAGTCCCAAATTGACCTTGATAAATAATCAGAGCACACGTCATCACGATGAATATGCCCACCACCGTTAGCATTTTTTTAAGTTCTGAAAAGAATACGCCGAATCGACGTCGTTCAGTCATATAGCAGAGTCCGAAAAAAATAACTCCACCCATGGTCAGGTATTTGCTGTCGGTAATGGCACCTTTCATACCAAGCGAAACAAAAATACCATCCGTAAACGCTTTGAGAACGAAAGTAAGAATAAAAAACCAATAAGTAAGTTGTTCAAACGCATCACGAGTTTTCAGATGGCGGCTGTTCATACGGATGCTAGTAGTCATCGTTCTACTCATCGCACAGTTGTTCCTTTTGCATCATCAACTCATGGTAAAGATTTACCAGTTCGCGGATATACACGTCCTGACCACAGCGTTGTGCCACATAGGTAGCACAGATGGATTGCATGGCGGCATAGTCGTCACGGACGACTGAAACTGCATGAGGTATCACACAGGCAAGGTCCTCAATGTCACCGGAGGTGAAACCAAAACCAGTACGCCCTTCTTCTACCAGCTCGGAAATGCCGCCGATACGTGCACCGATTACTGGAGTCTGGGCAGCCAAGGATTCCAGACCGGAATATGGCATGTTCTCGCGCCATTCGGAGCTGAGCACGGTGAAGCGGGCATTGCCGACCTCTCGTTGCAATTCCTCGCCACTCTTGTATCCGAGTAGGTGAATGCACGAGGCAGCTCGCGGATCCGCGGAGGCTATCAGTTCCTCAATAGCACTGCGTTCCGGACCATCGCCGACAATATGCAGATCCCAAGTATCTGGAAGCACTCGAGCGCCTTGAGCAGTATTCTGCGAGGCGGTCTTGTTCTTTGTGAGTCCTGCAGCTTGCAGGAATGCCCTCACCAGGGTGAGAATGCCTTTTTCCTTGGAAAGCCTACCGAAGAACAGAAAATACGGTCTCTTGTCTGGGTCTCCGGATGCCGCGTCTTCGAACTTGTGATGAGAAGTCACATGCTGTGCCATAGCCATCTGGCTATCAGTCAGGAAGTTCTGCATCACCACGGTCTTGTCTGCAAAACCACCCTCATCGAGCTTGTGCTTCATGAACTTCGAGGGTGCAATGATCAGGTCAATCTTGTCATATGCATGGTGGAATTTCAGGAATTCCGCCTCCAACGTGGCCAAAGCACTCTTTGCGCGCGAGCCTTTCACGCACACGTTCTTAGTGGCATGGATGAAATGCTTATCCAAACAGGCGTCGCAAATCTCTCCCCTGCCATTGACCATGGTGTAAGCCGGACACAGCAGAATATAGTCATGTGCCGTATACACCACCGGCACATGATGCTCCTTCAGATACGGAGCATCCAGAATCGACAGTGTCAATTGCCGGTGCACATTATTGAGGTGGATGATGTCCGGCTTAAATTCCCGAAGCAAGGCGTCGAACTTGGCACGGGCTTCGAAAGAGTAAATCAGAGAACCAGCTTCTTTAACCTTACGGAACGCTGAGATCTTGCCGTTGTAATCCTTCTCGGAAACGAAGTACTTGCTCCAATAACTTGGCTCATTCTTCGGGTGCTGCATGGAGAAAAATGCCACTTCATGCCCAAGAGCCTGCAATCCTTCTGCGAGCGCGAAGAAATACGTCTCGGCACCACCCTTGTGGTAGAAGAATTTATTGGCCAGCAGAATACGCATCATCGGCCTCCTTGCATGGAGGTGTTCGCAGCATTCAACACAGATGCTGCATTCCGAGATTCCGATTCCCCAACCGGTTTACTATCCGTTCCATGAGACAGAGCCCCCTCGTACAGCGCCAGGGTTTGTGCAACCACAGCGTCCCAGCTGTACCGCTGTGTAATATATTCCGCGGCACCAGACCGATAGCGACGCGTCACGCCCGTATCATCGAGAAGCATCCGCAGTTGTTTGCGCAGATCATCCACATCGCCATGTTTAAAAGTCGCCGCGTGGTCGCCAACGACTTCCGCGCACTCAGGGATATCCGACACCAGGCAGCAATTCCCGTAGCTCATGGCCTCCAACAGACTCATCGGCATGCCTTCGAGATCGCTGGGCAGCACATACACATACGCGTTGCCATAAAGTTCCTGCAGGTCATGGCCTTCAACAAAGCCGGTGAGCACAATGCGCGGATCTTCCGCAGCCGTGTGACGGATACTCTCGTAATAGTCTGACGAATCCGAGGAGCCGCCGGCTATGACCAACTTCTTGTCCGTATCAATACCCTTGAACGCCTCGATAAGGTAATGCACGCCTTTCTCCGGGACAATACGCCCCAGAAACAACACATAGCCATCCCGTTGCAAGCCATGCGCATCAAGAATCGAAACCGACGGAGTATCGGAACCGCTAACGGTTCCGTCTCCGACAACCGACGAAATCTCGGCGTGCTCGATGCCATTGGGAATGAAACGGGTCTCACGACCATATATGTCTTTGAAATACTGTTGCACGTTGCGGCTGAGCACAATCACCTCATCTGCACAGGTGGCTGCAGTGCGCTCACCAAATTTAAGATAAGAGGAAGCGAACCGTCCCCATTTCGCGCGTTTCCAATCCAATCCGTGAATCGTGGCAACGGTACGGATGCCAGCCCAATGTGCCAGTCGAAGCATCACGCACGGTCCCTCCGCGTGATAGTGAATCACGTCGGGTCGGGCCGCAATCGCCTTGACCGTGGCGAAGAACGACGAACTGAGCGCTGCCATCCCTTTCATCTCAATGGTCGGCACCGACGTAATTCGCACGCCCTTATAGAAGAAATCCTTGACATTACGGTTCGCAGCATTGTCGTACTGTTTCCCGGCAACGTTATGCCCCCGACGGTTGTAGAGAACCACCTCATGCCCAAGCCGCGCCATGCGTGTGGATAGCTCTTCCACAACGATCTCAATGCCGCCTTCCCTAGATGGCACACGCTTATGCCCAACGAACGCGATTTTCATGGGGTGCATTCAGATGACCACGGACGTGCAACACAGGCCGGCATAACGGCGCTTATCGGCTAATTGAAGTAGCAGAATCCCAAAAGGAGGTCAGAACCGTAGCATTTCAACCCATTACGGTGTTTCACACTTGCGTTTCAAACGTCAGAATGCCGGCACTATGAATGCTTCGTTACATCCCCCGTAGAAGTATCATTCTTGTGCACACGGGGGTATACACTGTTTATGTCTGTAAGCACGGCCGTTAGGAGGAGCACTCTTGAGAGAAAAGAGGCCATTAGCCGATAAGCGCCGTTATGTTAAGTTAAGCATTTTTTCACGGCACTGTGCGTGCCAGTCATTTTTAAATCCACTGCACCTTCTACGCGCGCAGATGCTCGGCACCGTTTGTCATCGAGTATCAGGACTACTTGCCGCCATTGATTCGTATCAAATTATCACGCCGTACTAGCGATACGTGAACAAACGCTCAGCGCCAAAGATAAGGAGAAAGGATCATTTATGAGAATCGCCGTTGCTGGCACGGGGTACGTGGGCTTAAGCGTAGCATTGCTACTGTCGCAGCATAACGACGTGCATGCACTGGATATCGTGCCCTCGAAGGTGGAGATGCTCCGGCGTGGCGTATCGCCAATCCGCGATACGGAGATCGAGCATTTTCTCAACAATCAGGAATCGCTGGGATTGCGATTCCATGCAACCAATGATGCACTCGAAGCGTATGGGAACGCAGAGTATGTGGTAATCGCTACGCCGACGAATTATGACACGGATACGAACTCGTTCGACACTTCAGCAGTCGAAGCAGCGATGGACGCAGTACGCAGCGTGAACTCGGGCTGCTGGATCGTAATTAAGTCCACGATTCCTGTGGGATACACACAGCGCATCCGAGATGAGAGGCACGATAAGAAAATCATCTTCTCCCCTGAGTTCCTTCGCGAGGGACACGCTCTGTATGACAATCTGCATCCCAGTCGCATCGTGGTTGGCGTTCCAAGCGATAACAATGAAGCTATTGCCGCAGCTGAGAAGTTCGCGTCTCTGTTGGAGGAAGGAGCGGATTCCGAGGAACGTGGACGGACGAACGCTGACGGCAGCGTCGGCATTCCGAAACTCGTGCTTGGCTGCACGGAAGCCGAGGCAGTCAAACTGTTCGCGAACACGTACCTTGCCCTGCGTGTTTCCTACTTCAATGAACTCGATACCTACTGCGAGTCCAAAGGACTTAACACCAAGGAAGTCATCCGTGGTGTCTGCCTTGAACCCCGCATCGGATCGCACTATAACAACCCCTCGTTCGGCTACGGCGGCTACTGCCTACCCAAGGATACCCGCCAGCTTCTCGCCAACTATCGCGATGTCCCCCAGAACCTTATTCAGGCGATTGTGGATTCGAACGTCACTCGTAAGGACTTTATCGCCGATGAGGTATTGAAGCGAATCAACCGTCTGGTCTACAAGGGCGTTTCCAAGCCTATTGTCGGCGTGTATCGACTCACGATGAAGAGCGGCTCCGATAACTTCCGCGCTTCGTCCATCCAAGGCATCATGAAGCGTATCAAGGCCAAGGGCGTGCCTGTGGTCGTGTACGAGCCCACACTCGACGCACCGGAGTTCTTTGGCTCAAAGGTTACGCACGACCTTGATGAGTTCAAGTCACGCTGCGATCTTATCGTCGCCAACCGTTGGTCTGAAAACCTCGCAGATGTTGAGGACAAAGTGTACACCCGCGACCTGTTCGGAAGGGACTAATCATGAGCAAAGTCTTGGTGACGGGTGCTGCCGGTTTTATTGGGGCGTTCCTGTGCAAGCGACTTATCGAGGACGGCGATTGGGAGATCGTTGGACTCGATAATATGAACAGTTATTACGACCCGTGTATCAAGGAGGATCGGCTTCGGATGCTGCGGGAAGCGGATAAAGGAAAACATTTCTCCTTCGTTCGTGGTGATCTTTGTGACGCAGCACTCATTGAGCGGCTGTTCGCCGGGAACGGGTTCGATGTCGTGGTGAACCTTGCCGCTCAGGCAGGTGTGCGCTACTCCATTGAGAATCCCAAAGCATACGTGGACTCCAACTTGGTCGGATTCTTCAATGTTCTTGAGGCCTGCCGGCATCATCCCGTCAAGCATCTTGTGTACGCGAGCTCGAGCTCGGTCTACGGCGGCAACAAGAAGGTGCCGTTCTCGGAGTCGGATCGCGTCGATTCGCCCGTGTCGCTCTACGCTGCGACCAAGAAGGCCAACGAGCTCATGGCCAACGCCTACAGCAAGCTCTATTCCATACCGGCGACCGGGCTGCGTTTCTTCACGGTCTACGGTCCCATGGGCAGGCCGGACATGGCCTACTTCAAGTTCGCCAACACCCTGCGCGCCGGAGGCACCATCAAGATCTACAACATGGGCGACTGCCAGAGGGACTTCACCTACGTGGACGACATCGTGGAGGGCGTGGTCCGCGTGATGGCGAACCCGCCCGAAGTGTGCGAGGGCGCGGACGGTCTGCCCATGGCGGCCCATCGCGTGTACAACATCGGTAACTCGCATCCCGTGCAGCTGCTGGAGTTTGTGGATACCCTGCAGCGCGTTCTCGTAGAAGAGGGGGTACTCCCCGAGGATTACGACTTCGAGGCGCACCGCGAGCTCGTTCCCATGCAACCGGGCGATGTACCCGTCACCTACGCGGACACCTCGGCGCTGGAACACGATTTCGGCTACCGGCCGGCCACCTCACTCGAGGACGGTTTGCGAGAGTTCGCTAAGTGGTATACGGGATACTACGAAATGAGCAGGTAGCAAATGAATCTTTCCAAGGCAAAGATATGCATCCCCACATCTTCTGGCGGACATCTCACACACATGCGCATGCTCATGCCGGTAGTTGACCAAGCTAAAGATCGATTCTGGGTCACGTTCGACAAAGAGGACGCCAACAGTGCTCTCGCGGGAGAGCGAGTCTACCACTGCTACTTTCCGACGAACCGAAACTTGAAGAACACGGTGCGGAATACACTACTCGCGGTGAAGGTGCTCAAGAAGGAGCGCCCCGATCTCATCGTCTCGTCGGGCGCGGCGGTAGCTGTCCCTTTCTTCTTTGTCGGAAAACTCTTGGGAGCGAAGACCATCTATATCGAGGTCTTCGACCGAGTGGATGCTCCTACGCTCACCGGCAGGCTCGTGCGCCACATCACCGATCTGTTCGTAGTCCAGTGGCCCGAGATGAAAGCAGTCTATCCCGGCTCCATCAACCTCGGATCGATCTTCTAGGGGGACGGCGCAGATGATATTCGTCACGGTAGGAACCCACGAGCAGCCCTTTGACCGGTTGGTCAAGTCTATTGATGAGCTCATCACGGACGGGGCAATCGAAGAGGAAGTCTTTGTCCAGACGGGCTACTGCACCTATGTTCCCGAACATTGTGCGTGGGCGAGGTTCGTTCCCGCATCCGAGATGCGTGAACGCATGGCCGCGGCGGACGTGGTAATCACCCACGGAGGCCCTTCCTCGTTCATCGAGGCGATGGCGGCAGGCAAGGTGCCGGTGGTGGTGCCTCGCTACAAAAAATACGGAGAGCATGTGAACGACCACCAGGAGGCGTTCGTTCGTCTGGTGGCCGAGCGTCAAGGAGGGATTATACCGGTCTACGGCATAGCTGATCTCGCCGGTGCCATCAAGGAGGCGCGCCGGCTGTCGAAGTCGGGCGTCGACTTCATAAGCCACAACGCAGAGTTTTGCCGTGAGCTATGCAAGAGGATAGAAAGGCTTTAAGGATTATGGGAAAGCTGCGCGTTGGCATTTTGTCGATGCAGAGAATACGCAACTATGGGTCGTTTTTGCAAGCCTACGGCCTAAGAAAACTCTTGGAGTCGTTAGGGTGCGAAGTACGTTTCGTGGATTACCGCCCGGGCCGCTGTCTGGTGGAGTCGAAAAAACCATCGCGTCTGCCACGTCCTGTGGCCAAGCTCGCAGAGGTTCTGGACGGGCCGGGGTCGTTTTCGGCCAAGTTGACCTACGCCAACTATAAGCGTCATTTCGACGTACGTACCTGGCCGTTGCTGGGACTGTCCGCCGAGCCAGACTACCGCACAGATGATTTGGATGTGCTCGTCATTGGCTCCGACGAGGTGTTCAACTGCGTCCAGTCCAACCCTAATGTCGGGTTCAGCCCCGACCTGTTCGGAGCGATGTCCGAAGCTCGCCGCACGATCACCTACGCCGCTTCTTGCGGAAACACCACCGCATTGAAGCTGCGTGAGCACGGCGTCGCCGATGAGGTTGCAGGCTGGCTTCGAAACTTCGACGCTGTGTCGGTCCGCGATGAGAATACCGCCTTGGTGGTGAAAGAGCTCGCTGGCATCGAAGCAGTGCGGAATCTTGACCCGGTGCTCGCCTGGGATTTTTTCGGTGAGGAAGACATCCCGGAGAATCCCATCGAGGGCCGTTACATGATTGCCTACGCATACTCAGGCAGACTCACCAAAGAAGAATGCACTGTGCTCCGGTCCTATGCAGATGAGCGAGGCCTCAAAGTGGTCAATGTCGGAGGCGTTCAGGGGTGTTGTGACAGGTTCCTCGACCTCGGCCCCTTCGAGGTGCTGGCCGCCTTCCGAGGTGCCGAATGCGTACTCACCGACACTTTCCACGGAACAATCCTCTCGGCCATCGCAGAGCGCCCGTTCGCCACAATCGTGCGCACTGCCGGCTATGGAAACGCCGAAAAGCTCACTGATTTGCTCTCTCGTTTGGGCCTGGAATCTCGTATCGCATCCGCACCGGCCGATTTCGCGGGCCTGCTCGATTCCGTACCCGACTGGACACCTGTGCGGGATCGCATCGTCGATGGCCGCACTGCTGCCCGCTCCTATCTGCAGAAGGAGGTCTTCGCATGTACACGGAGCTGAAGTCTTACCAGATCATCATCGCCCTTCTGAAGAAGTACGGAATTCGCCGCTGCGTGCTCTCGGCGGGCAGTCGCAACGTGCCATTCGTGCACTCCGTCGAGGAGGACCCGTTCTTCGAGTGCTACTCGGTCGTCGACGAGCGTAGCGCGGGCTACTTCGCGCTCGGCCTTGCGCAGGAATCCAAGGAACCGGTGGTTATCTCATGCACATCCTCTACGGCGACCTGCAACTACTGGCCGCCTGTAGCCGAGGCCTATTACCAGGGCGTGCCGCTGGTGGTACTCACAAGTGACCGCGATCCAGCGATGCTCGGGCAGTGGGAAGACCAGATGATCGACCAGGTGGGCATGTACGACCGTCACGTGCGCAAGTCCGTAAACCTGCCAATCGTGAACGACCGCGACGATTGGCTCTTCTGTCAGCGGCTTGTGAATGAAGCGCTGCTCGAACTCGACCACCATGGCACCGGGCCAGTTCACATTAACGTGCCCATGCGCTCCTACAACAACTCCTTCAACGTCCGCGAGCTGCCGGAAGTCACCCGCATCCGCAGAGTAGAGATGCGCGACAGCGACGAGAGGTGGCGCCCTTATGCAGAGAAGCTCGCCTCGGCGAGACGCGTCCTCGTCGTGGCAGGCCAGACGACTGGGGTCTCCGCAGAATTCGCCTCGACACTGGAGCGCTTTTGTTCCTCATGTAACGCCGCCGTAGCCGCCGAATACATGGCCAATGTTCCGCGTGAGCACGCCTTCAATCCGACGCTATGCATGGAATACCGCTACGTTACCAAGAGGAAGTTCGCTGAGTTCCTCCCCGATGTTGTGGTGTCCTTCGGCGGCAACATGACCGCAGGACTCAAGGACATGCTGCGGAAATTCGCGGGGACGTTCGAGCACTGGTCGATTCGGGAAGATGGGTCGGTCTGCGACATGTTCAAGAGCCTGACGGAGGTGTTCGAGTGCACGCCCGAGGAGTTCTTCTCGCGGATGACAAGGCTTCTCGACGGCGGCTTGAATGATGGCACCTACCTCAGTGCGCTCAAGACCTACGAGAATCAGGCGGTCGTGCCTGAGCTGCCGTGGTCGAACGCGCTGGCAATCAAGCGGACCGTCGAGTGCATCCCTTCGGGCTCGCTTCTTCATCTTGCCGTTAACAACGCAATCCGCCTCACCAACTTCTTTGATCTTCAACCAGACATCAAGGTCTATGCCAACATTGGTACTCACGGTATCGACGGCCCAGTGTCCTCATTCCTTGGTCAGGCCATAGTTTCTGATAAACCCGCCTATCTCGTCGTGGGCGACCTCGCTTTCTTCTACGACATGAACGCGCTCCGTTTGCGCCATATCGGGAATAACGTCCACATCCTGTTGCTCAACAACCAGGGCGGTGAGGAATTCTATTTCAACGGGATGTGGAAGGACGAGGCATCAGATTTGCACACTACGGCTCGTCATCACACCAAAGCGGAAGGCTGGGTGCGGGAGTGCGGATTCCGTTACCTCTCAGCGCACAATGAAATCGAGCTCGATGCGGCGCTTGAGACATTCATTGATGACGGGGCAGAAGATCCCGTCCTTCTGGAGGTCTTTTCCGAGATGAAGAGTGATTCAGACGTTATCTACTCCATCTTCGACGCCACGCGCCCACGCGACGCGCAGTCTGAGGCCATCCGCCACTCCAAGGAGTTCATCAAACGCACCATTGGCCAGGAGAAGGCGCGAAGGATTGCCGGCATCTTCAAGAAAGGACGTTAGCGTGGGAATCAGGAGATTTATCAGAAAAGTTGCGAAACTCGTGCTCTCGTCATCTCCCGAGAAGCATGTATCAGTCACCGTCGTGCAAGTGGCGGCAGGTTCGCTACTCGCAGGTCGACGCGTTGTCGTAACTGGCGGCGGGCGAGGCATCGGACTCGCCATGGCCAAACGCTTCGCTTCCGAGGGCGCTCTTGTCTGTATCTCGGGCAGAAACGAGGAATCCCTTAAGGCCGCATGCGCTAAGATCGGCACGACCGCTTCCTATGTCGTGGCTGACGTGCGTGATGTGGAACATACGGCTAAGTTTCTCGATGAATGTGAGCGACAACTTGACGGCAAGGTAGACACGCTTGTTGCTAATGCGGGTCTTTCTTTGCACGAAGGACACTTTTCAAACGTAACAATTGATGGCTTTGACGCACAATTTGACACTAATGTGCGTGGTTCGTACTTTCTCGCAAAGGAGTTTTTGGAGCGGTGCCTTCGTACTACTAATCCCTCCGGGAACCTTCTTGTTGTCACCTCTGAAACTGGCGACCAAGCCTATGACACCCCCTACGGCATGACCAAGGCAGCCATGAACAGCTTTGTTCGAGCTGCTTCTCGACGCGTCTATCGTGCTACTGACGGCGCTCTTCGTGTCAATGCAATTGCTCCGGGCGTGACGCTCTCCGACATGACTGCCGAGTATGCCGACGCCTCCGACGGAAACATGTACCGCAACTGTGCCTCTGGACGGATCTTCCTACCCGAGGAAGTTGCCGAGGTCGCGCTGTTTTTACTCTCTGACGCATCAAAGTGCATTTCCGGCGAGGTGATCCATACCAACGCTGGCAACCACATCAAGGCCTTCTGGGACGGGTCGTACGATGAATAGACGCGTTCTCATCATTCCTACAGGCGGGCTGCGGCGGGAGGGGATTACGTCCTCCATTCTCACGATGGTTAGGCACATGTCGCTCGATGGCCTAGAACTTTCTGTTACGGCAGTCTACAACAACGAGCCGGACGTGCTCGATGAGTTCCGCTCGCTCGGGTGTGAGGTGATAGAGACGCCTGACCGCAGGAGTCGGACGCTTCTCTATGCTCGCTATTTATTTTCACTTATGAGGAGTGAACACTACGATGTTGTGCACGTACATGGGAGTAGCTCGATTATGGGAATCGAGCTCAGACTTGCGCAGCTCGCTCACGTGAAAACTCGAATCGCTCATAGTCATAACACGAAAAGTGACAATCCCAGAAGGGACCAGTTTTTCCGTCCCATGTTTCGCGGCAGTTGGAACAAAGCGCTTGCATGCGGGCAAGATGCAGGAAAGTGGCTATTTGAAGATGCTTCGTTCGAAGTCGTCCATAACGGGATCGAGACTGAGCGCTTCGCTTTTGACCAAGGTTCTCGGGATGAGATGCGCGAACGGCTCGGTATCGAAAGCTCACTTGCGATTGGCTTCGTCGGCAATATTAACTATGTGAAGAATCAACGATTTCTTCTTCAGATATTTCGCGAAATACTAGCTCGAGGCGTGGATTCGAGGCTTTTCATCATAGGTGATGGTCCTGATCGAATAGATATTGAGAAACTATCGTCAGAGGAGACTTTCGAAGGCCGTATCACCATTACAGGCAGAGTGTCGAATGTTTCCGACATTCTCCAGGCTATGGACGTTATGGTTTTGCCTTCACTATTCGAGGGTCTCCCGACCGTAGTTCTTGAGTGGCAAGCATCGGGTCTTCCCTGCCTGGTCTCGGATGCGGTTACCAAGGAATGCGCTGTGACTAATCTCGTGAATTTTTTGCCATTGGGTACAGGTGCGATTGAATGGGCAGATACGCTGCTCGGAGCGGCGGGAAACTCATCTTCGAGCGTCTCTTCTCGTTCGAAAGCAAGTCTTATGGCATGTACGGATTTAAGGTCAGCAGGATTTGATGCTGGCGTTATGGCCGAAAGAATTCGCACTTTGTATCTAGGTGGCGAGTAAGCCGTATGTGTACAACCTATTCTGCAGTATTTAGCGGGTTTTTTTACACCCAGGCACTTCTCGGCAAGTTACTGCCATGGCACGGCAGAGGACTTGAGAACACTTGGCAGCACGTAAGTTTAGGAGGTGTCATGATATGAATCTTTCCAAGATACTCAAGTGGTCGGCAAGTACCATTCGGCTCGCTGTTCTCAAGGCAGGACTAGGCTCCCGAGTGTCCTGGCCGCACAGGGGTAAACCTGTCTACATAGGCCGTGGAGCCCGGCTCCGCGTCGCAGAAGGTGGCAGTTTGGAGGTTGGCGCGGGTCTCTACCTGAGCGAAAACTGTCTTGTGCAGGTGAACCACGACGCTCAGGCTACTCTCGGCGAAGGCGTCTTTATGAACGCCAATGCACGTATCGTTGCCGCGGAATCAGTGCACATAGGCGACCAAACTATGTTCGGCCCCAATGCGTGCGTCTACGACCACGATCATGCTTTCGGAGAAAGCGGCGTATCGGGCGACCTTATAACGTCTCCCGTAGAGATTGGCGAACGCTGCTGGATAGGTGCGAACTCTGTCATGACGCGCGGCACGAAGATCGTCGACCATGTTTGCGTCGGGGGGGGGCAATCGTCACTCGCTCTCTCGAGGAGGCGGGTGTTTACGCCGGCTCTCCCGCAAGCCTTGTCAGGCGCTCCTGCGCACCAGACGGGGGCGTGAGCCATGGGCCCGATGAACAAACTATCGCATCTCACTTGGGAGACCGTGAGACTCAAGTGGCGCTCCAAGGTGGCCGTTCCACTGTTCCGGGACAAGTTGAGAGGTGAACTCCTAGTGACCGACTTCACAATCATATCCAACAACTGTTGGGGCGGAATGGTCTATGAAAGCTACGGTCTGCGGAAGATGTCTCCGACTGTTGGCATGTTCATCATGCCAAAGGACTTTGTGCGCTTTTGCGCCAATCTTCCCGACTATCTTGCGGAGCCACTTGTGTTCCTGAAGCCCGAGCAGTCCAAATGGGCCAACGATCTTCGAGAAAAAGACAATTGGGGCACTTATCTCGTCGGGTGTGTAGGTGACGTGGAGCTGCACATGTTGCACTATCACGATGAGGACACGGCACGCCGCAAATGGGAGTCGCGAATCAAACGCGTCAACTATGACAGAATTCTCTACAAGCTCAACGATCAGAACGGCGCAACTGAAGAAGACCTTCTGGTTTTTGATTCGTTGCCGCTCGAGCACAAGGTCGTATTCAGCGCGCAAGAACATACGAGCGTGCGCTCCTGTATCCGGCTGCACTGTCCAAAGAACCATGAGTATATCCGTGCATCCTACGAACCTTTCGGCCATAACCGAACGTTCGACGTGACACGTTACCTCAACGAATCTTTTGGAGCGAATATGAACAAGGAGGCACTTTGGAACTGAGAAACTTGGACATAGTTTTCGTGAGTAACGCCTTAGCCAACGGCGGCGCAGCCCGCGTCATCTCAGTTCTGGTGAAGGCATTTTCCGAACAAGGAAGCAAGGTCGGCATCGCCGTCTATTCACCTTTCCCAGGAGAATATCCTCTGCCTGAAAACATTGCAAAGGAATATGGGCCAAAAGGCAATTCCGGCGTTTCGAAAATGCGTCGAATAGTTTGGCTCCGTTCGGTGGCCCGACGCAATCCTGATGCGGTCATCGTTGCCTTCGAGTATTTCGTGAACATGCAGACGCTCATTGCGTGCGCAGGACTTCCCAACAGGGTCGTTGTTTCCGAGCGGAACGATCCCGCTCGCGTCGGCTCAGAATTCCCTACAGGATGGTTTCGCGAACATCTCTATCGCCGTGCAAACCTGCTCGTATGCCAGACCGATGAAGCGTCCGCGTATTTCTCCGACAAAGTAAGAAAGTGCGTCATTCTCAATCCGCTGAAAGAGGGACTACCGGTGCCGTATACGGGTGTACGGCGGAAAGCAGTGGTCACATTCTGCAGACTTGAACGCCAAAAGAACTTACCTATGCTTATTCGCGCCTTCTCAAGGTTCCATGAAAACAATCCGGGCTATACATTGGAAATCTACGGAGACGGAAAAGAACAAGAGACGCTGGTTGCGATAATCGACGCCCTTGGCCTATCGGGTATAGCAAAGATTCACCCAGGAAGGCCGGATGTTCATGATGTCGTACGTAATGCGAGCATGTTCGTGCTTCCCTCCGACTATGAAGGTCTATCGAACTCCATGCTTGAGGCAATGGCAATCGGCCTTCCGGTTATCTGCACGGATTGCCCCTGCGGCGGTGCCCGTATGGTGATAACGGATGGCGAAAACGGCTTACTAATTCCAGTGGGCAACGAGACCGCGTTAACAGACGCGATGAATCAGATAGTAAATGACCCGTCCCTAACGGTTAAGCTATCTCGAAACGCTGCCGCTCTTCGCAAGAGGGTATCCGCGTCAAAGATATGTTCGGAATGGATGCAGGTGATTGGCTATGGCGAATAGAAACCTACTGGCTATTTCCCGTTTGGACAAGCGTTCATATTTGGGAAATATGAGAATCGCTGACTTGTCACTCGCCGTGTACATGGTATGCGTTACAGCGTTCAGCTCCGGATCTCTTCCCGTTCAGGTCGCCCGCATCTTCTTGGTGTGTAGTGTTTTTGCCGAGTTCACACGGAAGAGATATGCCCCCACCAAATTCGAAGCGTGGCAAATCCTGTTTACGGCCTTCGTGTCTGTATCCTCACTCTGGGCTTTTAACGAAGCGAATGCGAAAAGTATTGCTTCAACGGTACTGATTAATGCAATCTGTATAATTAGCGTGGTCTATCTATTGAGATGCGATCCCAAGAGGATTAGACTTCTGCTCGTTTGTATGTCAATCGCTCCTATTCTTCTTATGCTCAACGTCGTGGTGACGGACGGTCTCATGGCATTCAGCGAATCACGAAGCACTGAGTATTTCAGTGCGAACACCGTTGGAATGACGGCGGCGTTTGGCTCTTGCATGGCTGGATTTTGCTTATTCGAGAAGCAGATTCTGACTAAGGGTTTGTCGATTTTCATAATGGTGGTTAATCTGACTGTCGTAGTCCTTTCTGCTTCTCGAAAGGCGATACTGATGGTGCTCTGCGCCGCTTCGATTTATATCCTTCTAAAAAGTCATGGAAATGGGATGAAGCTACTGGCGAGGTTAATGGCAGCCTTGCTGGTCCTTTTAATTGGGTACTTCCTAATCATGAATATCCCGTTTCTCTATGACATGGTCGGCTATCGCATGGAATCAATGGTCGTCGGCTTCTTGGGAGGAGAGGAGACAGATGCCAGCACAAGTACCCGCATGGGTCTAATTGAGCACGGCATGGAGTTCTTCCAGATGAGCCCAATCATCGGACATGGTGGGGCAAATTTCAGTGCGTTAGATGCGGCTTATTTTCATGCGAATGCCGGCTACTATGCACATAACAACTTCGTTGAGATATTGACTGATTATGGCATTATCGGCTTTTCTCTTTATTATTGGATGTATGCCTATTTGATTTTTATGACAGTGAAGAGAATAAAAAGAGTGTCTTTATTCCAACTTATGATTCTTGCTCTTCTTGTCACCCTGTTAATAATGGAATATGGTTTCGTCTCATACTACGATCGCTATTTTCAAGTATTCATCGGTTTTTCGTTTTGCGTCTTGTCTGCCAGTCCTGCCAATCTCTTTTTGAAAAAAGCTATCCTCAGCAACAAGTTAGCTAAAACAACTTAGTTAAACAGTAATGATATTTGTAGAAAGTCGAGGTATCGATGAGTTTTATTCAAAGAAAATTAGGTTCTGTTTTCAGAAGACTTGGATATATGGAAGCACTAAACTGGATGAACGACGAGCTTTATCTACGTTTGAAAAGCTGGTCGTTTACTGGACACTTACCCGATTTAAAGAAACCTCAAACTTTTAACGACAAGCTTCAATGGCTCAAGCTCCATGATCGCAATCCGCTCTATAACACGCTTGTGGACAAGTATGCCGTCAAGGATTGGGTGGCAAACAAAATTGGCGAGCAATATGTTACGCAGACCTATGCGCGATGGGAGCGCGCGGAAGATATTGAAATTTCTGACTTGCCGGAGCACTTTGTCCTGAAGACCAATCATGACTGTGGGGGCATTGTCATCTGCCGCGATCGCGCGAGCTTTGACCTCGACGCTGCGAAATCAAAGCTTGCCAAGCACCTAAACCACAACTACTTTTGGGGAGGACGAGAATGGCCTTACAAGGATGTGAAACCTTGCGTGTTTGCTGAAGAATACCTCGAGCCTGACGATTCAGGCGACTTGGCGGATTACAAGCTCTTCCGGTTTTCCAACGGGCGTATCGTTACTCTTCTTATGACCGATCGATTTACCGATGCGGGGCTTACTGAAACTTTTTTCGATGAGAAGTGGAGACCTCTCGATCTCGTCGAGGACGGCCATCCGAGGAGAACCACTACACCTGCTCCACCTCATTTTGAGGAAATGAAGACACTCGCGAACCGGTTAGCAAAAGGCTTTCCTTTCATGCGAATCGATTTTTACGAGTCTGCAGGGAGGCTTTTATTCGGCGAGATAACACTATATCCCAAATCCGGTTTCGAGAATTTTGAGCCGCAAAATTGGAATGCCGAGTTTGGATCTTGGATTAATCTGAGTTCTGCCTATAACCCATTCGGGGAACAGAATGTCCGATAGCTTGAACAGGAAAGCGGCGACCGCCGCGAAGTGGTCCATCGTTACCGAGATTCTCGTCAAGGTGGTTTCTCCCGTAACGCAACTTGTCCTCGCGCGCATACTTGCACCTGAAGCGTTCGGCATGGTTGCCACGGTCACGATGGTCACCAGTTTCGCCGACATGTTCTCGGACTCTGGCTTCCAGAAGTACCTGGTGCAGCACGAGTTCAAGTCAGAGAGAGAGCTTTACCGGAACGCCAACGTAGCATTCTGGACGAACATGGCCATCTCGCTTCTTATATGGGTAGGCATCGCTCTTTTACGTGACCCACTGGCAGTATTCGTCGGCAGCCCGGGACTTGGTTTCCCCATAGCGGTGGCATGTGCGTCATTGCCTCTCACATCGTTCTCCAGCATTCAGCTCGCGCTCTTCCGCCGTCGGCTCGACTTCAAGACGATCATGCCTGTCCGCGTGGCAGTCGCACTGGTACCGCTCGTCGTAACGGTGCCACTTGCGCTAGCTGGCCTCGGTTTCTGGTCACTCATAATCGGCACCATAGCGGGCAACGCCGTCAATGCTGTCGCGCTTACAGTCCTATCTCCATGGAAGCCAAAATTCTTCTACTCCTTCGCTCTTCTGAAAGAAATGTTCTCCTTCAGTGGATGGTCGCTGCTCGAGGCCATATCCATTTGGGCAACCTCTTGGGCCGGGACCTTCGTGGTAGGTAACCTTCTGGACTCCTACCATCTGGGCCTTTACCGGCAACCCATGACATTCGTCAATTCAGCTTTCAATTTAATTACTAACGCTACAACCCCTATTCTGTTTTCATCTTTGTCAAAACTACAAAACTCAGACGAGGAATTCCAGTCGTTCTTTTACCGCTTCCAGTTCAATGTAGCCATGCTCGTGCTGCCGCTTGGTGTGGGGTTCTTCTGCTTTAGGAATTTCCTGACCGACTTATTGCTTGGTGACCAATGGGCTGATGCAGCGCTTATGATGGGCTGCTGGGGTCTGTCCACGGGTGTGATGATAGTGTTCTCCCACTACTGCAGCGAAGTATTTCGTTCCAAAGGCAGACCGAGAGTCTCATTTGTTTGCCAGCTTCTCTACATGTGCATTATGATTCCAGCACTCTATATTGCCGCATCACTGGGGTTTGAACAGCTTGTTATCGTCAATGCCGCCGTAAGGCTTGCGGCCATCTTAATCAATCAGATTGCCGCGAATCGAATTGCAGGAATATCTTTCGTTCGAATTCTCCAAGACGTTCGTGCCCCGCTAGCAGGATCACTGATTATAGGGGCTGTAGGTATACTTCTTGCTAAATGGTCTAGCGGCTCGTGGTTATTCAGTATTCTAAGCGTCATTATCTGCATGGCAATATATGGTTTCGCTATCTTCCTGTTTCCGGAAGGGAAAGCATTTCTAAAAAATATTGGCAAGAAAACCTTGATTAATGTTTAAGGACAACAAATGAAAAAGTTGCGAACTGGCGATCATGTCTCCTATTCAAATTAACGTCTGAATGAGTTACGTGCTTTGGTTGAAGCCTGATTGAAAGCATGATCTGTTGTCCGGATATATTTTCAGTCACAAAACCTATCAATCGCAGTTAGACAAGAAGCGACAGAACCATGTCAAATCAGATTTCACGAGGTCGATGAGAACATGCTCGAGACAAAGCTCGACCGTCTCGTGTCGGAGAAGGCCGAAGAGCTGCCGGAGGCGATGCTGGGCACAGAGGCCGACGAAATCTCACCGGGACGCGCGAGATGTGTAAGAAGACCGGGGAGAGGAGGACATATCGAGCCGAGCACGACTAGATGTCAAAATTTTTTGACATCAGTATGCCCCCTTCTGCGCCAGCACCGCTCCTACGGTCCGCAGGATCAGCACCACGTCGCCCAGCACCGACCAGTTCTGCACGTAGTTCACGTCCAGGCGTTCGCTGTCCTCGGCGCTCAGGTCGGAACGGCCGGACACCTGCCAGGGACCGGTAATGCCGGGTTTGACGAACATGCGGGTGGCGTACACCTGGTTGTAGCGGCGCACCTCCTCGGGCAGCGGCGGGCGCGGGCCGACCACGCTCATATCGCCCTTGAGCACGTTAAGGAACTGCGGCAGCTCGTCAATGGAGAACCGGCGGATGAACTTGCCCACCTTGGTGATGCGCGGATCGTCCTTCATTTTGAAGATGAACCGGTCGGTCTGGCCGGTCTGCTCGGCCAGCTGTCGCTTCAACTCGTCGGCGTTGGTGACCATCGAGCGGAACTTGATCATCCGGAACGGCTTGCCGCGCAGACCCACGCGCTGCTGCGCATAGAACACCGGGCCGTGATCCTCCAATTTGATTGCAATCGCCACGGGAATGGTCACGATGGAGGAGCAGATCAGCGCCAGCAGCGCGAATACAATGTCGAACACACGCTTGCACAGCTTCGTGAACGGCGTGTACTGCGGCAGCCGGATTGTCAGAACCGTCACGCCCTGGATGTTACGCACCTGCAGCTCGTGCCCGCCCACGTCCAACGCGGAGGTGATTACGGCCAGCTCCAGTCCCAGGGATTCCACCTGCACGGAGAACGTGTTGAAATTATCCGAATCGCGGCGCAGCACGTCGCAGACCATCACGGTCTGCGCCTCCAGCTCGGCGGCATACTCGCCAAGCATCGAACCGTACTCGATCACCGGCAGCTGCGAGCCCCAGGTCGCGGATACCACCCGCTCCAGTTCGTCCCTATTCCTGTCAGGCTCGATCAGCCCCGTTGCATCGTTGTACCTAATCGGGCACACGCCCACCGGACGGTAATTCAGCTGCGAACGCTTCGACAGGAATCGCAATGATTCGCCGATGCCCTCCGGAGAACCTACCAGAACCGTCGCGTACGCGTATTCGCCCTTCTCTCTGCTACGGGTGATGTACACGCGGATCAACGCGCGCACGATCATGGTCGCAATCCAGGAACAGACGGCCACCAGGGTCAACGCACCGAGCGGCAGGCTGAGTTTGAAAACGAAGCTCAGCGCGCACAGCACCACCCAGCAGATCACGCCGCCCTTGAACAGCAACGTGTTGAACTGGTACCCATCACCCATAACATGCCGGTGGTATACGCCGGCCGCGTGCAGGCTCAGCACCCACGCCACCGAGCAGATCAGCAGATATGCGGTCAGATCCATGCCCCCGTGCGTCGAATACGACCGCAGACCGCCGATGTGGAGCAGATTGAGCACGGTGGCGCCGGAAATCATGAATACCGCGGCGTCCACGCATGACAATGCCAGATTCAGGAAGAAGCGCCAGTAGAGAGCACCTCTCCTTCTACGAGGGGGGTTGCCCTCTGAGCGATCCACCCCCTTCACCCGTTCGGCGCACTGTGATGCCGCCTGGGCACGAGCGCGACTCCCCATATCCCTGCTCCTTCGATGTCTTTCCGACATGCTCTCAGCTTGCGCGGGCACGGCGGGCCCATCGCGCATTCAGTATACACTCACATACCCCCATTGAGGCATAAATCTCGTAATTCGGGGGCATGACCTTGGAATTCAGCAACACTTCACGCCTGGTTCATCTTCGGATGCGTGTATCGACGTATGCATCGATGCATCTGTCGATACATGAAATGGCCTGTATCGGCTCGCTCCTACACGCTACTCGGCGGGAATCTCCTGGGCGGGGCAGGTGTGAAGTACGGCCAACATCGCCCGCTTCTCCTGGGTGGTCACGCTCAGGTCGTATTTGTCCTTCACCCCGATCTGCCGGGCCACATACTCACAACGGAAATCAGCGTTGGTCGGCAGCCAATAGGCGGCGGACGCCGACCCCTTCTCGCTGTTCGCCTCACCGTCGGCGGCCAGCAGGTTGTACATGTCGTTGCCGAACTCGTACCGCTTGGCCGTGTCCCAATCGCGCGCGCCCGACTGCCAGGCGTTCTCCAACGCCACCACATGCTCGATCTGCACGGCGCTGCTGGTCTGCGGGCCACGCACGAAATCGATCGTCTTGCCGGTGTACAGGTCATGCAGCACGCCGGACTGCACCTGGCAGCCGCCCGGGGTCGTGAACGTCACATCCTCCAGATCGCGGGCCAGCACCTCGTCGCGCACATCGCAGCCGTCGCCATCATCGTCGGTCTCGCGGTAGCCGAACAGGTCGCGGTCATAGCCATCCTTGCTCTGCGCGTCATCCACGCGCAGCGTCTCCAGCACGTCCGCCGCAGGGCCGGATGCCGCATACTCGCCGGTCAGCTCCCCCACCTCGGGGCTGATCTTCGGCAGCACCACGCCGACCATGACACCCACCACCACGGCAATGACCAGCAGGATCAGCACGCGCTCGAATGGATTGGACACGTTGAACCGCTTGTTGACATACCGCGCGGTGTTACGAGTGAATTCGGCCTGGTCACGGCGAGAAGGGCGATCGCTATTCCTGGACATAGTGAATCCACTGTAGCGCATGAACAATATCGCCCGGATGATTCCGCATATGAATTGCCGGGCAACGCCGAGTGCTCACGCGTAGGAGAAGGTGAGGGGGTCGTGGCCGGCGCGAGTGGGGCCGTCAAGCGCGTCGATGGCGGCATGCTCCTCCTCGGTGAGCGCGAAGCCGAACAGGTCCAGGTTCTCACGCTGGCGTTCGGCGTGCACCGACTTGGGAATGATGATCGTGCCGTTCTCGATGTGCCAACGCAGGATGGCCTGGGCGGGACTGACACCGTGCGCGGCGGCGATGCGTTCGATCGTGCCGTTGCCGGCATTCAGGTCGGCGCCGCGTGCCATCGGCGAGTACGCCTCCACGGCGATGCCATGCTCCCGGCAGAACGCAGTGACCTCACGCTGCTGCCAGGTGGGGTGCAGCTCGATCTGGTTCACGGTCGGCCACTCGCCGGTCTCCTCATGCAGACGCTCCAAATGCTCGGGCAGGAAGTTGCACACGCCCAGCGTGCGCACGCGCCCCTCCTCGCGCAGACGCACGAACGCCTTCCACGTCTCCCCGGAACGCCAGTCGAACGGCGTGGGCCAATGGATCATATACATGTCCACATACTCAAGCTGCAGCAGGCCGATCTGACGGTCGAACGCCTTCAACGCGCTGTCATACCCCTGCTCGGAGTCGCGCAGCTTGGTGGTGACCCACAGATCGCGGCGGCGCTCCCCCGTGGCGTATCCGGCATTCACCAGCGCACGGCCCACGCCGCCCTCGTTGTTGTAGCCGGCCGCGCCGTCGATATGCCGGTATCCGGCGGCGAGCGCCGATTCGACCACCGGGGTCACGCCCTCGTCGTCGATGCGCAGCACGCCAAGGCCCACCTGCGGAATCTCAGCGCCGTCATGCAGGCGGATCATCGGAACAGGGGACATGTGCTGCTCGCTCATGGGGACTCCTTGTCGGTTCAACATGTCAAACGCTTATACACAGCAATATAGCTCGGCCCCTAACAGAGAGGTGGTTCGCACTACCTCAAGGATAAATTCCGGACCCCTTGATTTTCCTGCCATCCTCAAAGGCAACCTTGAGGTAGTGCGAACCACCCTTGCGGCGAGCCTGCTCGACCCGCCGCCTCGACCGCAACTTTGACGTGTCACGCCCTCTATACGCGAATCACCGTGTCGGCCACGCGCATCGTGGAATCGCGGTGGGAGACCAGTACAATGGCCACGCCCTGCCCGGTGCTATCATCTCCGCGAGGTTCGCTCGCCAGCTCGTTGATGGATTGCAGGATCACGGCCTCGTTGAAGGCATCAAGGCGACTGGTGGGTTCGTCCAGCAGCACCAGGTCGGCATGGCGCAGGAACACGCGGGCCAGACCGATGCGCTGGCGTTCGCCCTCGGACAGGCGTCCGCCCAACTCACCCACCTGGGTATCCAGGCCGTCCGGCAGCGACTCGACCAGTCGCAACGCCGACGCCTTTGTAAGCGCCCCGCGCATCATCTCGTCATCGGCTTCCTGATTGGCCAGGCGCAGATTCTCGCGGATCGTGCCGTCGAACAGATAGGTCTCCTGTGCGAGCATGGTCTGCACGCGCCGGCGATGATGCGCATCCACCGTGCGCAGGTCCTCGCCGGACATCGTCACGATGCCGGATTGCGGGTCCCAATACCGCATCAGCAGTTTGAGCATCGTGGACTTGCCGCGCCCGGACGGCCCCTGCACGCCGAGGATGCCATGCATGGGAATCTCCAGCGACAGATCCGTAAACACGCCAGCTGCATGGTCCGTCAACGCATGCTGCGTCGTTCCGCTTGCGCCCTGGTCAAGGTCGGCATTGGGGTTGGAGCCATGTCCCGCCATCTGGTCGGGATACGCGAAACTCACATGGTCCAGGGCCATGCCGCCGTACGCCGGCGTCAACGTGCCGGTTTCCTCCACGGCCGGGACCTCGTCCATAATCGCGAACAGTCGCCGCGCGGAGGCGAAGGTCTGGGTCAGGCTCGCCGGCAATGCGCTCAATGCCAGCGTCGGGCCGAAGGAGCTGGCGATCAGCACCACGGCGGCGAACAACTCGCCAACCCCGCCTACGGCGGCCAGCCCATACCAGGCCAGCACCAGGGCCAACGCCCCGGCGAGCGCGGTGGCCAGCACCACCATCACCCCGCCGATGCCGCCGAATCGGCCGTTGTTCAGGCTCAGCTTGACCCGTTGATGCCACAGTTCACGCGACTGCTCCAGAATCGCCCCCAGACGTCGTTCGCCCGCGCCGAAGCGGATGATCTCGTCCAGGCCGCGCATGTCGTCCAGCATCGCGTCATCCAGTGAAGCGGCGTCGCGGCGAATATTCGGCCCCAGATACCGCACGCCGGTTGCGAACAGGCGCGGCAGCACCACGCCGACCAGCAGATGCATGACGATCAGCAGCGGCGCGAACCACGGATTGAGGAACGCGAGCGCCACGGCGAAGGCCACCGTGGTCACGACGGCGATCACCACCGGTGAGATGGTGTGCGCGAAGAAGATCTCCAACAGTTCCACATCGGTGGTGATCAGGGCGATCAGGTCGCCCTTGCCGCGGCCGTCCAGTTTGGCCGGCGCCAGCCGGCGCATGGCGGCGAATGCCTTGGAGCGGAACAGGGCGAGCAGTTTGAACGCCACGTTGTGGTTCATATACTGCTCGGCATACCGCATCAGTCCACGGATGACGGCGCATACGGCCATCGCCGCGAATCCAACGGTCATGGTCATTCCCCACACCGGTTCCTCCAGCACGGCGAACAGTGCGAGCACGCCGAACACGGGCAGGAAGGTGGCGGCCAGGTGGCCGAGTGTGCCGAACACGCAGGCGGCGATCATCGTCGGGCGCAGAGGACCGACCTCGCGCAGCAGGCGGCGGATCAGCGCGCCGGTGCCGTCGGCTGCGTCGGCCTTGCCGGACGTAACGCCGGACGCAGACGGGGCAGGTTCGGCCTCACCGCATGGATGCTCCAAAGCCGAACCGGTAACGGATTCCGATGCGGGCGTCCCGATAACCCCAACCGGACCGATTTCGGCAGACGCGACCGACGCGCCGGCAATGGACCGGTGCCCGACATGCTCGATGACCTGCTGTGCGCGGAACAGGTCGGCGTACACGCCGCCACGCGCCATCAGCGCCGCGTGCGTGCCGGTTTCGGCCACCCGACCGTGGTCGAACACCACCACCTGGTCGGCGGTCACGGCGTTCGCCATGCGGTGCGTGATCATGATCACGGTGGCGGACTGCGCCAGTTCGCGGATCGTGTCCAGGATCACGGCCTCGCTCTCGGCGTCCACGCTGCTGGTGGCCTCATCGAAGACGTAGATCGGGGTGTTGCGCAGCAGCGCACGGGCGATGGCCAAGCGTTGGCGCTGTCCGCCGGACAGGTTCGCCGCATTGGGGGCGATCGGCATGTCCAATCCCTCGGGCTGTTCGCGCACGAAGTCAGCGATATGGGTCAGCTCCAACGCTCCCCACAGCTCGTCGTCGGCGGCGTCGGGGGCGGCCATCAGCAGGTTCTCGCGCAGTGTGCCGGCGAACAGGTGGCTGCGGGAGGAGACCAGGGACACCGCGGAGACCATCGCGTCCGCGCTCAGATCACGCAGTTCCACGGCATCGGCTTCCATGCCGTCCGACACCGCAGCGCCGGACAGCGTGATCGACCCCTCATAGCCGACCAGTGTGCCCGTCAGCAACGCGGCGGTCGTCGACTTGCCGGAACCGGATTCGCCGACGATGGCGGTCAGCGTACCCGGTCGGGCGGTGAACGAGACGTCCGTCAGGGCGGGGGCAGGGAACGCAGTGGCTGCGGCTGATGTGTCTGTGTCAGAGTCCGTGCCGGTGGAGTCGTCAGCGGAGAGGGGAACCTGAGATGTGTCAGAGTCCGTATCTGCGCAATTGGCGGCATCGGCGTAGCGGTAACCCACGGCGTCGAAGGTCACGGTCAGGTCATGGCCGCCGCCGGGCAGGGCGGCATCGCCGCGGGCCGGCTCGGGGGCATCGAGCAGCGCGAAGATCCGCTTGGTGGAGGTCATGCCGTTCATCGCCACATGGAAATACGACCCCAGCTGGCGCAACGGCAGGAAGAAGCTGGCGGAGAGGAACACCACGATCATCGCCCCCGCCATGTCCACACCGCCGACGAGGAACTGCCAGACCGCCACGCCGATGCCGGCCGCGGTGCCGCCGTAGGCCACGGCATCCATGGCGGTCAGCGAGCGCAGCTGGATCTGCAACACCTGCATCGTCATGACGCGGAACGCCTCGGCCTTCTCGTCCATGTCGGCTGCGGCGCGCTCATCGGCGTCGAACGCCTTCAACGTCTCCAATCCCTGCATATTGTCCAGGAACGCGGCGCCCATATCCGTGTATTTGCCCCAATACCGCTTGAACGCGCGGGCGGCGCTCATCGCCACCACACCCACCACCAGCACGATCAGCGGGGCACACGCCAGCAGCACCACGGCTGCGGGGATGTTCACCGGCATCAGCACCGCGAACAGCGTCACCGGTGCCAGCACCGCGTAGAACAGCTGCGGCAGGAACAGTTCGAAGAAGCTCTGGATCTGGTCGATGCCCTCGCCCGCGGACTGCACCACGTCGGCCGTGCGCACGCGCGAGGCGTACGACGGACCCATCGCCAGCATCTTGCGGTAGAGGCGTTCGCGCAACGCCAGCTTCACGCGTTCGGCGGCCTCGGTGCCGAAGGATGCGGCGGAACGCGACGTCAGGTACTTGACCACGCAGACCGTCAGCAGCACCAGCAACGCCAACAGCAGGTTGGTCGTCGGCATGACCACGTCCAGCCCCTGGGCCGTCCAGATGGCGCGCTGCAGCACGCTGACCAGCAGGTTTGCCATCATGAACGCGAACAGCACGTCGGCCAGCAGCGACAGCCACAGGGCCACCACCTTGGCGGCCACCAGCTTGCCGATACCCGGGGTCAGGGAAAACAGGCGTTTGTCGAACACTGCGCACCTCATTTCTATAACTCCTTGCCACCCTAACGGAATCGGCGGGCACGCGCCAGACCCAGTTTCCCTCATCGGACGCATGCTCCGGCGCCCCCGACGATGCATTCGGCATCCGCGTATCCGATATCCGCCGATCGCGGCGGACGCATCGCGTCATGGTCCGGACATTCCCGGCCCTTTGTCGGGAACGTCCAAAGAAACGCGGGAAAACTGTCGTTCCGTGCCAAACCATCCTGGTTACGGTCGCGTAACATGGGATATATAACGCAACATTTCACGCAACCATGCCTATCGCTCCGACGCGGCATCGCAGCCACGCCGCGCATCCCGGCTGCAACAGCGGGATTATGCGACAGGCGGGCCCGCCGCGACCACACAACACACCATCATCAAGGACCGCATATGCTCACCGAATACACCACCCCCGGATCCATCGAGGTCCGCAGCGACGAAACCCTGTACTCCCTGCTCACCCAGCGCATCGAACGCACCGGCGAGGACACGGTCATCGCCACGCGCAAAACAGGCCCCGGCCGCTGGGAGCAGATCACCACCGGCGAATTCCACCGCATGGTGCTGGCCGCCGCCAAAGGCTTCATCGCCTTCGGCATCCGCAAGGGCGACGCGGTCTCCATCTTCTCCTCCACCCGCTGGGAATGGGGTGTGCTCGACTTCGCACTGGCCGCGATCGGCGCGGTGAACGTGCCGATCTATGACACGGACTCCGCCCCGCAGGCCGAACGCATCATCAACGATTCCAAGGTCAAGCTCGCCATCGCGGACAACCGCGAGCGCTACGACCGCCTGGACTCGGTGATCGACAACTGCCCGACGCTGCAGCGCATCCTCATGCTCGACGGCAACGCGCTCGGCGCGCTCGAAGGCCTGGGCGTCGCCGTTTCGGACGAGGAGCTGGAGGCGCGGATCGCGTCGGTGGGCGCGGACGACCTGGCCACCATCGTGTACACGTCCGGGTCCACGGGCACGCCGAAGGGCGCGGAGCTGACGCATCGCAACTTCCTGAGCATCGTGCGGGCCGGGTTCGCATGCCTGCCGGAAGTCATCTGGGACGATCATCCGCGGCTGCTACTGTTCCTGCCGCTGGCGCACTGCTTCGCGCGGTTCATCGAATACTGCTCGATCGGGTCGGATGACGGCGTGGTCGGCTTCCTGCCGGACACCAAGTCGCTGCTGCCGGACCTGCGCTCGTTCAAGCCGACCTACCTGCTGGGCGTGCCGCGCGTGTTCGAGAAGGTGTACAACGCGGCCTCGCGCAAGGCCGGTATGGGGTTCAAGGGGCGCGTGTTCCTCAAGGCCGCCGAGTCGGCGCGCGCCTGGTCGCGGATGCAGCAGGCGGGCATCAGGCCCACGCCCAAGCAGGTGGCGGAGCATCTGGGGTACGAGGCGTCGGTGTACCGCACGGTGCGCGGCGCGCTCGGCCCGAACATCCGGTATGTGGCCTGCGGCGGCGCGCCGTTGAACGCCGATCTGGCGCATTTCTACTGCGGCATCGGACTGCCGATGATCCAGGGCTACGGACTGACGGAGACGGCCGCGCCGTTCACCGTGTGCCGTGTGGACGACAACGTGATCGGCACGGTCGGCCAGCCGGCTCCGGGCTGCTCGGCGCGCATCTCGGAGGAAGGCGAGCTGCAGCTCAAGGGCGCGAACGTGTTCCGCGGCTACCACAACCTGCCCGATAAGACGGCCGAGGTGTTCACCGAGGACGGCTGGTTCAGGACCGGTGACCTCGGGTCGATCGACGACGAGGGGCGCATCACAATCACCGGGCGCAAGAAGGACATCATCATCACCGCCGGCGGCAAGAACGTGTCACCGATTCCGATGGAACACACGATGATGGACTGCCCGATTGTGGAGCACGCCGTGGTGGTGGGCGACGGGCGGCCGTTCATCGCGGCGCTGATCACGCTCGACCCGGAGGGACTGGCCTCGTGGCTGCCCGCGCAGGGCCTGCCGGCAGATCTGCCGCTGGCCGAGGCGGCGGAATTGCCGGCCGTGCGCGATCTGGTGCAAGAGTATGTAGACAAGGCGAACGCGATGGTCTCGCGCGCCGAGTCGGTGCGCAAGTTCGCAATCCTGGATACGCAGTTCTCGCAGGACAACGGCTGTCTGACCCCGTCGCTCAAGGTGGTGCGTCCGAAGGTGAACACGGTCTTCGCCGACGTGATCGGCCACGAGATCTACGGCGGGCGCTGAGGCAGCGGCGGCGCTTAAGGGCGATTCGCACGCGATCGGGCCTTGCGGAAACCGGTCCATCGGGTTCCGCAAGGCCCTTTTGATGCGGCAGTACGCTGCCCATGCGTCAAATGGTCCAGTTAGCACCTGTCAACTAGCCCTTTTGGCGCAGTAATACCGCGATTATGCACCGAATGGTCCAGTTGGTGCCTGCCAACTAGACCATTCGGTGCAGTGCCACCATGACCATGCGGTCAAGGAGCCTGATGGCAATCGCAACAGGTTCCTTGACCGCATGGGTGTCAGGTGCCGCTATAGCTCAGGCGCGCCTGCGGCGCACGATGGTCACCGCCCCGGCGGCTACGATCATCAACCCGGCCGCCGATGCCGCAGCGAGCACGGCCGAACCTGTGGCAGGCACCGTACCAGGCTTATCCGTATCGGTCGCCGGATTGGCATCAGAGCCACCCGAAACGCCAGAATCATCCGACTGCTCCTTGGCTTTGACGGTCACGGTGCGCACGACCGTGGAGGTTGCACCCTGCGAATCGGTGACCTGATAGGTCACGGTGTACTCGCCCACGGCGTTCACATCCACGGTGCCGGACACGGTGATGCGCTCGGACACATCGCCGTCTTCTTTATCTGTGGCGGAGACGCCGGCCATCGGGTCGAACTTCTCTCCCTGCACAACCGTCACATCGCCCACGCCGGCGAATACCGGCGCCTCGTTCTGGGGTTCGACGGGCACATCCGGATCGACGACCGTCACCGTGGCGATGGCGGCCAGGGAATCCACGCCCTCGATCGCGCCGTTCACCGTAACCTTGTCACCGGACTTGCACGACGTCCAATCAACGACGTCGAGGTTCCACGTCACCGACAGCTTCCGCGTGCTGTTGTCGGAGTAGTTCACGGTAACCGTCTCCGGCAGCGTCGGCACCTGACCGGCCTTGACCTGCGCCGTCACCGGTTCCACCGATGTCGCCACGGGATCGGAGGGCTCGGCCTCCTTGACCAAGCTGGCGGACAGCCAGCTGAGGATCGGACCGGTGCCGGTGGTGGAGCGTATGGCGACGCGCACCGTATGGTTGCCCTCCGGCACCGTCAGCGTGCCGGATGCCGTGGAGTTCCGTCCATCCACATTGGCGTAGGCCAATTCTGTCTCCTCGCCGCCATCGATTGAGTAGTACACCTGCGTCGGACGGTTCTGGTTCCACCAGTCATGGAAGCCTACCATGATCTGGTGCGTGCCCTCGGGCAGTGTCATGTCATAGGAGAGGACCTTACGGCTGTCCTCGTTCTCGTTGGCGTAGATGCCCGTACTGTACGGATCGTCGGCGTTGCCGCCCGAGTATCCGGCATGGGACGTCTCGGTGGAGTTGCCCCACAGGCTGTCGGCTGGCTGATCGGCCTTGAGCGCGTTCAGCAGCAACCGATTACCCGGATGCTGGTCGCCGCTGCCGCGGTTCGCCATCAGCTCGCCTAGACGTTTCCATGTGCCCGAGTCGGCGCTGTTGACATCGATGAAGTACTCGTGGATGGCGTTCGGCATCATCTGCACCGTCATCGAGGCCGGCAACGTGGTGCCTTCCACCGTGCCGCGCACGTCGGTCAGCACGTACGGTTGGCCAGCGTCGGCATCTGAGAGGTCCCAGGTCACGGCGCGCTGTTCACTCGTACCGTTCGCCAACTGCACGGTGACCTCGGACGGCAGGTCGCCCGTATGCGGTTCGTCAGCCGCGCCGTCAAGGAGGTAGGCATTCACGCCCTCCACGGCGTCCACGGAGACCACACGGTCGTCGTCCACGGAGACCACGCTGATCCAGCTGAGCACGGGATCAAGGGGCTTCCACTGCCCGCTGCCCACATCCTGTCCGGATTTGCCGTACACGGTGAAGGTGACGGTCTGGTCGGCATCAAGCGTGAACGTGATCGGCTCGGATTCGGTGCCGTCTCCGGTGTAGGATTCAACGCGGCCAAGCTCGCCGCCGTCCTCGCCGCTGACGGCGAAGTCGACCCACCGCTTGTTCCATTCCGCCCACCAATCCTTGAACCCGGCGGTCACCGAATACGTGCCGGCCTTCAGATCGGCCTTGTAGGAGATGGTTTTGCCCGTGTTCGCATACCAGCCGGTCTCGTACACATCGTTCGATGCGGCACCATAGCGCTGCATGTCGCCATCGGCTCCGACCATACTCGCATAGCCCCAGCCGGACTCCTCGGAATACGGCTGGTCGCTGACCGTGTCGTTGATCAGGTTCGGGGCGTTCTCAACGATGTTCCGGTAGTAGTCGGACTCGTTGTCGGGATCGCTGCCGGCGTCGATATATAGCACCGTGTCCTTCGGGTAGACGGTGACGGTGAAGGAGACCGTCACGTCGTTCAGCTCCGGCAGATGGCCGGTGACGGTCACCTCACCGGTCGGCTGGTCGTCGCCGTAGTACGGATCCCACACCACTGGGGTGGAGAGGGTTTCCGTATCGGTGCCGCCGTTGTTGGCGCCGCGCACCACGGTGACCGTGGACGGCAGGGAGGCCATCAGGTCGCTCATCGAGCCGGTGGACTCGGGCAGGTCGGTGGACTCGTCCAGCTGGACGACCTCATACCGGTCGAGGTCGTCGAGTGTCCAGTCGCCGTGCGGCAGGACGCGCAACTGGTCTCCGACGAACTGGATCGGCGTCATCACATAGCGCGACTGGCTGATGTCGTTGCCGGTGTCCGGGTTGAACCAGCGGTCGCCCCAGTAGATGTACAGGCCCTTGGACTCGTCCACGGGAATCACCGAGCTGGACTGCGTGTAGAACGAGTCGCTCGGGCTCTGGTTCGGACCGTCGCCTTCCACGAACGGGCAACCCCCGTTGGAGTAGGGGCCGAGGATGTTGTCTCCCTCGGAGACCATGTACTCATTCTGGTTGGGTGCCCAACCGGTGGTGTGCGAGTAGATGATATAGTAGCGGCCGTTCCACTTCACCGGGGCGGGCGACTCTCGGCTGTCCCACGACACCGTATTGTAGGTGTCGCCGTTTTCCACGCTGGTGCCACGTTGTTCCTGCGAGATCGGTTTGGCGAGCTTCGTGTAGGTCTTGTCCAGCAGGGAGATCGTCATGTCGGTGTTCTCGTCGCTGGCGTAGATCAGGTACGCGTCCTTGACGCCATCGTTGTTGGCGTCCTTGTCGTCCACATACAGGTTCATGTCGCGCAGCATGCCCGGATTGCCGGAGTTGTCGCCCGTGTTCAGACGGAACGAGCCAAGGTATTTGTATGGGCCGGCCGGGTCGGATGTGGTGCTGATGGCCACGCCGCCCTTGGCCTTGGCGTAGGTCGCATCCCACTCGTTATAGCCATAGCGGGGGCCGTCGGCGTGGAACCAGATCACCCAGCGCTTGGTGGCCTCGTTGTAGACCATCTTCGGCCGCTCGAACACGCAGCTGGTGTCGGTCGGGTTCTCCCCGTCGCCCTTCAGAGCCTTCAGATCCCACAACAGCACATCCAGGGCCTTCTCGGCGCTGTCGATGTTGTTGTTCGAGGAGTCGTCGGCGAACGCCTGGAAATCCTCGCCGTAGATGTTCGTGTAGTCCGGGTCGGACTTCATGTTCTCCACGTTGTAGTACTGCTGGTACACCGGATCCTCGCCGGACATCTTGGCCTCCAGATCCTCCTTGCCCAGGAAGGTCTGGAATCCACGTCCCTTGTCCACCCAGTTCAGCAGGTCGTCGGAATAGTAGATGCGCACGCCGTGGGCCACCAACCGGTCGGTCTTGTCTTCGCCGCACCAGATGTAGACGATGCCGTCGCCGTTCTCATCGAGCTTCTGGTCCGCCTCGCCCAGGGTCTCTGTCTTCGCGCGGATGATGCCAGCTCCGTGGGCCTGGATCAGGTTGCCGTTGTTGTCGTACAGGCGCATGCCATTGGTGCCGGTGATGCCGGTGTAATGGTAGATGAACCGCACGGCGTCGAACGCGGCCTGCAGGTCCTGCGCGGCCTGCGTGACCTGTTCCTCGGAGGCGTCGGACGAGTCGGCCACGGCCTGCGCCGCCTGACGCGCCTCATGCAGGGCTTTCAGATCATCCGGGTTCGCCTTCCAGGTATCGTACGGCGCGGTGCCGGAATCATCGGCGCGGTATCCGGAGGCCAACGGGGTCAGGTTATCATCCGCGGTCGCTTCGATCACAGCGTTCAGCTGATTCTTGCCCGTATCGGACGCCTTAGACGCATCGGGTGCGGATCGGGCCGTCGCCCCACCGTCCGCGAACGCCTCCCCATCGGCATCGGGTTGCCCGGATGCCGTATCCGAGGAGTCATCGACCGGCGAGTTCCCCGTTTCGCCGGCGGGCTCCATGTCCGTTGCCGCACCGTCGCCGGACTCCACCGCCATCTTATTGATGGCGGTGGCGATGTCCATCGACTCGTCGCCGTTGGACGACATGGTCTCCGATAGGGCCGACGGCGGAATCCCCTCATCGTCGGCGACGGCCGTGGGCGCAAAACCACCTGCCAGCAGCGCGGCGGCGACGCTGATGCCGGCCACGCACTTTCTCAATCGCATGAATACTCCTTGTATATCATGGAAGATGACGCGGCCGGCCGCATGACCGGCCGCGTCGAAACATCCGCCGTGCATGGCTCCGTTCCAGCGGAGGATGCGGGCGGCAGAGGAGCGGTTCCGGACCGGATGTGCGAAAGAGGGCCGGAACCGCTCGTGTATCCGGACCCGCGCAGGGCCCGAACATCGAGGAGACAGCATTCAGGAAACGGTCAACGCAGACCGTCAGTCACGGCGGCGGACCCGCAGCGTGACCAGGCCGATGCCGACTGCCGCCAACGCCACGGCGGCGATCATGACGCCGAGCACCGAGGCACCGGTATTCGGGACGGTCGATCCTTCACCGGCGGCCTCAGGGGTCGACGGTTCGGTGGTCCCGCCCGGGGCCGGCTGCGGATCGGGACCAGGCTCGACGGGGGCCGCCTTGACACTCACCGTGAACGTAGCGGAGACGCCACGGTAGGACACGGTCACCGTCTTCTCGCCTGCGACGACGGAATCATAGCCGCTGACGGCCAGTTCCGGATCGTCCACGGCGATGGTGCGTTCGGCGCTGACCTTGCCGTCCTTCTCGTAGACGGCGACGACCGTCATGCCGGTCAGGTCGAGGTCCTCGCCCGCCTGGTATTCGGTCTTGGTCGGCGCGGTCACATCGAGGCGGGCCAGCTTGGCCAGCGGCGAGCCGAAGTCCACGGTGACCGTCTTCGACGCCGTGCCGTCAGCGGAGGTGACCGTGATCGTGGCCTTCCCGCCATTGGATTCGGACGCCTGATCCACGGTCACGGTCGCCGCGTTATCGGCGGCGTAGGCGGTGATGTGCGGATACTCGGTGACATCGCCGGCCAGCGTGACCGTATAGGAGTCCGTGGCAGGGTCGAAGTCGCCGATCGTCACGCCGTCCACACGCAGGTCGGACAGCGTGGCATCGGCGGCGGGAGCCGGAGCGGCCTCATACATCTTGCCCTCGGCCACCTTCGCGAAATCGGCCCATTCGTCGAGGGTGGAGTACGTCATGCGAATACGCACGCCGTCGGTGGCCGGCATCGTGCCAAGGTCCACCGTGGTCACTGCGCCGGCCACCGGGTTCACGGCCGCGGCCTCGCCCCACGGGATCCACTGGCCTTCGGCATCACGGTACTCCACGCGGATCTGGCTGGGGGCAGCCTCACCGTACGTGGGTTCGTTCTCACTGGATTTGCGCGAAGAAACCTGGAATTCCAGGCTGTGCAGGCGCTTGACACCGCCCAAATCATAAGCTAGCCACGGATCGGTGTCATTCTTGCCCCAGTTGGACCAAGTCGTACCCGGATCACCGTCGCAGGTGTACGACGCGGGAGCGTTCGAATTGGTTTCGGTGCTCGAAGCGGTCACGCTGCAGTTGCCGGACAGCACGTTGCCACCCTTGCCGATCTCGGTCACGTACACCGTCAGCGTGGCGGCGACGGTCGTGTCACCGCCATCGCCGGCGGCGATGGTGCCGGGCACGACCTGCTTGCCGGTCGCGGCGAAGTCGGCGTCGGACACACCCGACCAATCCCAGGTCACGGCCTCGGCGAACGCCGGGGAATCGCCCACGTGGGCATCCACGGTCGCCGGAGCGGCGGCCTGCACCTCGGCGAGGCTGCTGCCGACACCCACGGTGACGGAAACCGGATCGGTGACGGTGAACGTGCCGACGTACACGCTCGCCGTCGGATGCAGCTCATTGCCGTACACATCCGTCGCCGTTCCCGTCACGGTCACGACGCCTTCCGCACCGACCTGGTCGGCGAGCGCGGCGGTGTCCCAGGTCACGGCCACGGGTTGGCCTTCACCCCACACGTAGTACGGGGTGACGGTCGCCGGCAGTTCGGGCACGGTGCCAACCGGCGTCTGGACATCGACGGCCTTGGCACCGGTCGCCTCGACGGAGCGGATGTACCAGGCCTGGTGCGCACCGCCGCCGGACTCCCACAGACCGACCTTGGTGCCGGCCGCGGTGGCCTGCCCGTTGCAGTCCAGCGCCTGTTGGGCTTCGACGTTGACCAGGCTGTAGGTTTCGCCGTTTTCGGTGTTGAGGATCCAGATCGCCGCATCGGTGGTCTTGGCCGTTTCCACATCCATGTCGGACAGGACGGTGTTGCCGCCGCTCGCGGTCAGCACCTTGCCGTCAGGAGTGGTGAGCACGTAACGGTGCAACGTCGGACGGTTCGCCGGGGCGCCGGCGTCGTGGAGAATCCAGGTCTGCGACCGGGCCTCGTCGGTGGTGGTCGCCGCATCCTGCAGGGAGGTGGCGGCACCGCCTACCTCGACCGCGGCCAGCGGGCGGTTGGACGACTGTCCGACCAGCTGGTAGGCGCCACCGTCCTCGACAGCCACGCCATCGGCCACGCCGGTGACGCCGGTCAGCTGGATGGAGGCGATCGAACGGGCCGGAACCGTCACGGTGGCGGTCTTGGCGGCGGCGTCGATAACGACGGAGCCTTCCGGCTGCTTCTGGTTGCTGAACTTGTTCATGTACTCCGGCGTGGCACCGAAGAAGTGCTCGGCGGCATCGTTGGACTGCGGTTCGGTGGTCAGGTAGACGGTGCCGGCGGCATCGTCCGCGATGTTGCCGTACTTGGACAGATCGATGACGAACGTCTGGTCGGACTGCGAGCTGTTGGTGTGGATGACGGTCTGGGTCTGGCCGTCGGCGGAGGTGGCGGTCATCGTGTCGCCGGTGCGGTTGTTCGCGATGATCGAGTCGCCTTCATGGATGAACTTGGTGTACGCGCGCACGGCGTTGTACTTGGAGTTCACGAGCACGCTGCAGGACTGCAGGCCTTCGGTGGAGCCGCCGTTGTTGTCCACGTCGCGTTCGGAGTACAGGTTGCCGTCCCCGTCGGCCACAGTGCAGTCGAAGCTGATGAACACGGTGCCCCAGTTGAGGTTCTCGCCGGCGGGATTCGCGGGGTTGCCGTACACGTCCTCGCTGCCGGTGGACATGTTGTACAGGTCCTCGACCACCTGCCAGAAGTTGAAGTCCTTCGACTGCAGCGTATACACGTCGGCGTTGATCTTGCCGGCCATGCCCAGGCCGTTGCCGAAGTTGTACGGGTCGAAGCCGCCGGACTGCCAGGAACCGTCCACCTCGCTCTGCGAGATCTCCTTGCCGTCGGTCTGCGCGATGTCGCGGGCGACGCGCTGCCTGTTGGTGCCGTAGGAGTGGGTGTTGTACTGGTCGAGCAGATTCTTGACCTCGTCGGAGTACCGGTTGTAGGAATCGACCATCTGTCCGGAATCGGTGGCGTCGGTGGCCACCAGCTTGGTCTGGTCGTCCTCGCCCATCGCGGCGGCCATGGCCTTGAGGGTCTCCTGCTGCACGTCGTTGTCCACGTGCATGCCCTCCTGCGGCTTCTTGACCGCATCGCTGTACGGGGTGACGGACTTGTCCTTGTCGACGTAGTAACGCTCCCAATACCGCTCGATCAGCGCGGTGTTGTCCGGGCCGAAGCCGTCATCCGCCATCGTGCCGGGGGTGCCCCAATAGCCGGTCTCCGACTCGTTGAACGGCTCGATCGTATCAGCTTCGAAACCGTACGTTTCCTCCAGATGGTCGGTCACCTTGACCATGTACTGGGCGAACTTCTCGGGATCGGCGAGATTGTTGTCTCCGGAATTGTACCCGCCGGTGGCGTAGCCGCTCTCGGTCAGGAACCATGGCGCGGAGTTCGCGAACATCTCGACATGGTCGATATCGCCGGTCTCCAGACCGTGCTTGAGCCACCATTCCTGGGACGCGCCCTTATCCCAGTCGTAATGGGCGTCGTCGGACGGATCGAATGCTTCAGCCACCTGATCCTTGTTGGCCTGCTTGGCTGCCACGCCACTAATCGTGTCGGCCCAGTAGCCGGGAACCGCGGCGCCTTGCCGCATGAACGGATACCCGTAGGCCACGTCGGTGGCGTTGCCGCCGCCGATGTTGTACCGGGCCATGTTCAGATCCAGGCCGTCCTCGCCGAAGATGCTCTCGTAGAACGCCTCGCGCAGCTGCTTGCCGTTCTCAAGCGCCTTGGCATAAGCCTCGTCGCTGATTTTGTCACGGTTGGTGACGAATCCCTCTTCGCCGTAGTTGCCGGTGGCATTGGCGAACCAAGCCAGCGATGTGCCCCAGCCGTCGAACGGGCCGTTCGCATACCACGGGTTCGGGGTCACCACTACGGCGTCATCCGGTATGGCGGACGCGGCGTTGGCCGAGCCCGCTACGGAAGCCCCCCCGAGCATAACGGCGGTGGCCACGAGGGCCGCCACTTTTTTGTTTACGTTAACCATTTGCAGACGTGCCTCCTCACAACACACTGCACACCGGCACCTTGCCGATGTCTCTGCACCGAATGCGAACGAGCTCGCCAGTTGCGTACAACCACCTTGTTTTTGCGGTCATTGTCGACAATTGACAAGACCAACGCACCATTCGGCAAACCCATCGTATCATCGCACAACACATAGTGGCAACGCAAACATTTCCGGTGTGAGATTCCCGTTTAGCAGCACCCAACGCAAGCATACCGGACATCGCCACCATGAGATAGACCCCAAGACCTCCCAATGCAGGAGGCCGGGCGCTCCACACGCCCGGCCTCCTGCGGACCCTGATACATCGTGACCGTGATCTATTCACGAAAACGTCGATTTTCCAACGTTCCTCACTTGCATCAGAGTCACAAATGTGTCAGAGTCCAAAAAGCCGTCCGGCTGAGGGGATGACAGCCGGACGGCGATGCATGTTCCGCCGCTCAGTGACGGTTGTTCAGACGGTGCACCATCTCGCTGAGCTCAAGCTCGCGCTCGAACTGGCGCGGGGTGGTGTTCTCGTCGATGACGGCGAGTTCCACGCCGGCCATGCGGGCGAAGTCCTCCCACGCCTCACGACCGACCGAGGTGGTCATGCAGGTGTGGTGCGAACCGCCGGCGCGCAGCCAGCACTCGGCCGAATCCTTGAGGCTCGGGCGCGGCTGCCACAGGGCGCGGGCGCACGGCAGGGCCTTGAGGGAGCCTTCCGGCTCGACCACGTCGACCACGTTCATCAGCAGACGGAAACGCTCGCGCATGTCGGCCATCGAGACCACGACCACGTCCTTCTTCGGGGCGGCGGTGAACACCAGGCGCACCGGGTCGGCCTTGCCGCCGATGCCGAGCGGGTGGATCTCCAGACGCGGCTTGGCGATGGCGCCGATGGACGGGGAGACCTCCAGCATGTGCGCGCCCATGTTCATCTCATGGCCGGGCACGAAGTTGTAGGAGTAATCCTCCATCAGGGAGGCGCCGCCCTCCAGGCCGTAGCCCATCACGGCGCCGATGCGCACCAGCACGGCGGTCTTCCAGTCGCCTTCGGCAGAGAAGCCGAAGCCGTACTCGGACGGGAAGCGCTGCGGGCCCACGCCCGGCAGCTGCGGCAGGGCGCCCAGGTCCTCGAAGTTGTCCACGCCGGCGGTGCAACCATTGGCGTTCATCATGTTGATCATCGCGGCCTCTTCCTTGGCGGCGATGAACAGCGAGTCGTACTTGGCGTCGAGCAGCTCGGGGGCCACGTCGTACTTGGCCTTGTAGTCCTCGATGATGGCCTTGACCTGGTCGTCCTTGACGGCCTCGTAGGCGGCGACCAGCTCGTTGACGGCCCAGGTGTTGATCGAGGCGCCGAACACGCGCTCGGCCTCGGTCTTGTCGCCCTCGGTCACGGCCACGTTGCGCATGTTGTCGCCCCAACGCATGACCTTCATGTTGTTGGAGGCGTCCCAGCCGGCGCAGGCACGGGTCCAGGTGGCGATCTTCTCGGCCACCTCGGGGTCGGTGTAGTGGCCGACCACGATCTTGCGGTTGATGCCGAGGCGGGAGACGATGTACCCGAACTCACGGTCGCCATGGGCGGCCTGGTTCAGGTTCATGAAGTCCATGTCGATGGTCTCCCACGGGATCTCCATGTGATGCTGGGTGTTCAGCTGCAGCATCGGCTTGGTGAGCACCTCCAGGCCGCGGATCCACATCTTGGCCGGGGAGAACGTGTGGCACCAGGTGATCACGCCGATGACGTTCGGATTGGCCGAGGCCTCCACCATGAACTGCTTGACGCCGTCGGAGGACTTCAGCGTGGGCTTGAGGACGATCTTGACCGGAATGGTGCCGGTGCCGTTCAGGTAGTCCACGATTTCGGTGGACTGCTCGGCGACCTGGCGCAGCGCCTCCTCGCCGTACAGGTCCTGCGAGCCGACGCCGAACCAGACTTCCTTGCCCTCGAACGGGTTTGCCATAACCATATGTGTTGTTTCCTTTGTTGTGTTGGTGTTGTATTGGTTGGTTTATTTCGATGCGTGTATCAGGCCGGTCGCCGCGGGTGCAGCATTAATAAGTCCCAGTACGGTGACCGACCGGCAGCGCTGGCGCGATGCGTGCGGCCCCGGTGCGGCGGAGGGCGAAGGCGTACAACGGTACGTCGAGTCCTCCGCCGTGCCGGGGACGCTCCATCGCGTCAGTGCTGCCCGTAGACGTTCTGGTAACGGTCGTTAAGCTTGTCGATATCCTCCTGCGGGATCGGGATGATATCGCCGAGCTGGCGGGCGGCCCACATGGTGTGGGCGACCTCCTCGGTCATGGCGGCGGCCTTGACGGCGGACTCGGCGTCCTTGCCGATGGTGAACGGACCATGGTTCTGCATGAGGACGGCCGGGGACTTCGGGTACTTCTTCAGCGTCTCGACGACGCCCTCGCCGATCGCCTCGGAGCCGATGAGACGGAACGGGCCGACCGGCACCTCGCCGCCGAACTCGTCGCCCATCATCGTCAGACCGCACGGGATGTTCTGGCCGGTGGCGGCCCAGGCCGTGGCGTAGGTGGAGTGCGTGTGCACGACGCCGTACACGTCCGGCATGTTGCGGTAGATGTAGCAGTGGGAGGCGGTGTCGGAGGACGGGGCCTCGGAACCGTCGACCACGTTGCCGTCGAGGTCGCAGACGACCATCGAGCTCGGGGTCAGGTATTCGTAGCGCAGGCCGGAGGGCTTGATCACCATGAGGTCGGCGGTGTGCAGACGCTGGGAGACGTTGCCAGCGGTCCACACGACCAGGTTCCACTTGATGAGCTGGTCGTGCAGCGTCGCGACGACCTCGCGCACCTGCTTGACTTCGGCCCGGACTTCGGGACCGTAATCAGCCAATGTTGCCATATTGTGTTTCCTTTCTAATTGATCAGGTCTGTATCAGGTCTTGGGTTGGGGCGTCAGTCCTCAAGCGGGATCGCCGCGATGGCGGCGTGCTCGATCGGCAGGCCCGCGCGGAAGCGGGCGAAGAAGTCCTCGAAGCCTTCCACGTCCTTCTCGTCCGGGGTTTCGGTGACCGACTCGGCGTCCGCGAACACGCGGTTGTCCAAGTAGTCGGCCAGGTCCTCGTCGGCGTGCCACAGGTAGTCGCCGAGCACGGCCATGCCCCAGGCGCCGCCTTCCGCGGCGGTGGCCATGACCTTGATCGGGGTGTCGAACGCGGCGGCGAGGATCTTCTGCGCCACCTTGGGGGTGGTGAAGATGCCGCCGTGACCCACGAGGGAATCGACCTGGACGTGCTCGTCCTTGGTCATGACGTCCATGCCGATCTTGACCGGCGAGAACGCGCCGAACAGCTGCGCGCGCATGAAGTTGCCGAGGCTCATGCGGGCTTCGGGCTTGCGGGCGAACAGCGGGCGGCCCTCGGGCAGGCCAGCCAGGAACTCGCCGGAGCGGAACGGGTAGTTGAGCAGGCCGCCGCAGTTGGCGTCCACATCGTCGGCGATGGCCGCGCGGAACAGCGTGCCGTACAGCGTGCCCGCGTCGACCGGGTGGCCGAGGGCCTCGGCGAACTGGCCGAACAGGCCGACCCAGGCATTCAGGTCGGAGGTGAAGTTGTTCGCGTGGCTCATGCCGGCCAGGTCGCCGGCCGGGGTGGTGACCAGGTCGACCTCCGGGTGCAGGGCCTTGAGTTTGCCCTCAAGCACGACGGTGGCGAAGATGGAGGTGCCGGCGGACACGTTGCCGGTGCGCTTGCGCACGGAGTTGGTGGCCATCATGCCGGTGCCGGCGTCGCCCTCCGGCGGGGCCAGCGTGATGCCGGCCTGCAGGGTGCCGGTCGGGTCGAGCAGTTTGGCGCCCTCCTCGGTGAGTTCGCCGGCCGGGGTGCCGGCCACGAGCGGCTCGGGCAGCAGGTCCTCGAGCTTCCACGGCTGGGCGGCCACCTCGGGCAGTTCGTTGAACTGGCGGATGAATTCGGCCTCCCAGGTGTGGGTGGTCGGGTCGATCGGGAACATGCCGGAGGCGTCGCCGACGCCGAGCACCTTCCTGCCGGTGAGCTTCCAGTGCACGTAGCCGGCCAGGGTGGTGAAGAAGGCGACCTTGGAGACGTGCTCCTCGTTGTCGAGCACGCACTGGTACAGGTGGGCGATGGACCAGCGTTCCGGGATGTTGTACTGGAACAGCTCGGAGAGCTTCTCATGCGCCTCGTGGGTGTTGGTGTTCTGCCAGGTGCGGAACGGCACCAGCAGCTCGCCGGCCTCGTCGAAGGCCAGATAGCCGTGCATCATGGCGGAGAAGCCGATGTGGCCGATATGGGTGAGCTTCTCGCCGTAGGCGGCCTCCACGTCGCCGGCCATCTCGGCGTAGGCGGTCTGCAGACCCTTCCAGATCTCCTCGACGGTGTAGCTCCACAGGCCATGCTCCAGATGGCTGGCCCAGCCGTAATCGCCGGAGGCGATGGTGCGGTAGGTGTCGTCGATGAGGACGGCCTTGATTCGCGTGGAACCGAACTCGATGCCGAGCGAGGTCTTGCCCGCGCGGATCTTCTCCGCGATCGCGGCAACCTGATCGGAATCGTTCTGCATTACTGCCATGGTGGTGGACTCCTTACCCTGCCCGGCCGGCCCGTACCGTCCGCTGCACTACTGTTGTTCGTGAACGTTAACAGCCGCCTTCATCGGCCAGTGTTAGCGCTCACAATTTGTAGTGCCGATTATACGCGCCGACACCCCGAATCTCAACCCGGCGAGTGTCTTGTTTCATCGTTGTAAATTTCGATTGCCAGGCACCGCAACCCCGTGTCGTCATGTCCGCATGACAACACGCCTCCCCAGCCAACCGCACGAAGCCGTGTCGTCGTCCGCTCGCGACAACACGCCCTCCATCGATTCCCTCAGATGCCGTGTTGTCACGGCTGTATGACAACACGCCCTCCAGGACACAGGCTAAAGACCGTGTCGTCATGACGGCCGACAGCCGCGTCGACGTCAGTGCGCGGCCGGGCCCAGCGAGTTGCGCAGCATCACCTTCGCCGGCACTAGCCCCACGCCGTGCGATGCCGCCGCGAACGTCGGCTCCGGCCCCTCACCCAGCAGATGCAGCACCTGCTTCATCGCGGCCACGCCCAACTGCTCGAAATCGGGGCGCACCGTGGTCAACGGCGGCAGCATGTTATCCATCGCGGGCATATCGTCGAAGCCCACCAGGCTCACATCCTGCGGAATCCGCAGCCGATGCTCGTGCAGCGCGCGCATCACGCCCACCGCCTGGCTGTCGTTCGCCGTCACCACCAGCGACGGCAACGCGGCGCCACGGCTGCCGAAATCCTCAAGCACATGGTTCATCCGCGTATACGCCTCGGCCGACTCCCAGGACTCGCACTGCTCGACCACGCACTCCACGGAACGCTCCGCGCACAGCTGCCGCCACGCCGCCAGTCGCGTCCCCGCATCGCGCCACTCCTGGGGACCGGCGAAATACAGCGCGCGACGATGCCCATATTCCACGACCAGCCGCATCACCTCGGCCATCGCCCCCCACTGGTCGATGCCCACCAGCGCCACCTTGCGTTGATCCGCGGGACGGATCGCCGCCATGGCGGTGCGGATGTCCACCGCGCCGTGCGTCGAGGTGATCAGCACGCGCGGCTGCTGCACCGGCGCGTGGCAGGCGGCCGAGAACATGGCGTCGGTGGGCGTCAGGAAGATGAACGCGTCCACGTTCTGCTCGTCGAACGTGTCGCACAGCGTCTCGAAATCCTTCTGCGAGCAGAACGCCTCATGCACCAGCATGACGGACATGAACAGCTCGTGGGCGCGGGCCATCGTCTCGATCGAGGAGATGGCGGAGATCGGCCCGAAGAAGCGCAGGCCGCCGGCGATCAGGCCGATCGTGCGCGAGCGCTGCGAGGCGAGCGCGCGGGCCGAGTTGCTCGGACGGTACCCCAGACGGTCGATGGCGGCCTGCACCTTGGCGCGCGTGACCTCGGACACGTCCGGGGAATGGTTGATCACGCGGGAGACGGTCTGATGACTCACGCCGGCCAGTTTGGCCACTTCGAACATCGACGGACGCTTGCCGCCCCTGCCCTTGGCCGCCGTCATCGCGCGGGCTCCTCGGCGATGGTGTCAAGGCGTGCGCGGAAGCGCGGCCAGTCGGTGCGCATGGCCGTCAGCAGCTTGCGGTTGGGCACCTCGTCGATCGGCACCCACTCGATCTCCATGCTCTCGTCGTCATTGGCGCGCGGCGTGACCGTGTGGCCGGGCTTCTCGAACGCGAACACGGTGGTGTATGCCCAGTTGCCGTGGTCCTCCCGGTAGGCGCCGACCACCTCGATGTCCTCGGGGGTGATGTTGGCCTCCTCGTAGCTTTCGCGCAACGCACCCTCGATGGCGCTCTCACCGTCCGCCGTGGCGCCGCCCGGGATGCCCCAGGTGCCGCCTTCGGCGCTCCACAACGCGCGATGCTGCATCACCACATGCGTCACCTTGCCGGTGACGGCGTCCCGACGGGCCAGCAGCACGCCGGAGGCGCCATTGAGTCCCCAGTGACGGCGGCCGCAGTCGCAGTCGATCCAGCCGTCGCCCGGCTGATGCACGTTCTCCTTGGGCGGCACCGAACCGGCGGCGGAGCTGGTCACGCCGTCGGACTTGGGGGCGGGATCATGGTCGCCGCGGGCCACGTTCCACAGGTCCGTCCATTCCACGCCCAGCTCGCCGGCCAGCCGCCGGGCCAACGGCAGGCTCAGGCCGATGATGCCGTGCGGATCGCCCTCGATGCCGTCGATGAACGCGCCGCCGAATCCTTCCAGCGTAAAGGAGCCGGCCACCTCCAACGGTTCGCCGGTGGCGATGTAGCGTTCGATGTCACGGTCGGAATAATCGCTGAAATGCACGATGGCGTGGCTGGCGCCGCGGGCCACGCGCCCAGTGGCGAAGTCGATCAGGCAGTGGCCGGTCCACAGCTCGCCGCTGTGGCCGCGCATGGCCCTGAGCCGTTCGCGTGCCACGTCCGCGCTGTGAGGCTTGCCGTGGCATTCGCCGTTGAATAGGAACATCGAGTCGCAGCCCAGGATCAGCGGGCCGACCGCGGCGGTGGTCAGGCCTTGGATTGCGGAGGCGTTGTTGGTGCCGGAACCGTTGGCGCCAGTGCTGCCGGTATCGTCGGCGTCAGTGTCGTTAACGCCGGAACCGCCCCTGCCGACGCCATCCGCGGGCGTGTGGATTGGTTCCACGGTTGTGGGCATATCCACGCCGGAGAAATCGCGGGTGATGTCGGAGGCTTTGCCGCCTGTAACGCCGGACGCCAGGGACGCGGAAGACGAAGCGGAAGCCGAGACGGCGGTCGGATCGGATGACGAGGGAACCGAACCCGCATCGCCCGCATCCACGGCCTTGAGCGGATAGGCGGTCACGCACTCGCCGGTCGCGGCGGCGGCCGCATCGGCCACGTTCCGGTACGCCTGATACACGGCCTGGGCCTTGGCCTCGGCCAGGATCATGACCCGCTGATTCACGCTCAGCTCATCGACGCTCACACCGGCCTGTTCGGCGGCGTGCTCCAACGCGGCCGGTTCGTCGACGTGCGAGACGCGAATGGTCGGGCACACGCCGGCCGAGTACAGCACATTGCGGCGCGGGACGGACTTCGAGGCAAGGATCAGCGGAATCGTCATACCGCCCACTGTACCGCAACCGCCGTGCGCATGGTCGCCGGAGATCGGCGGATGCGCCGCCCGACTCCGGATCCGCCCAGGATATCCGTTCAGCCGCGTTCCACGGTCACGCCGGTGGTATCGATGGGCAGATGCAGCACGCGCCAGTGGCCGGAGGCCAGATCCTCGGCTGCAATGGCGTCGATGGCCTCGCGCGCGTCGCCGTAGTGCAGCACCAGCACGCACGGACCCGCGCCGGAGACGGCGGCCGCGTAGCCGTGTGAGCGGAAACGTTCGATGAGGTTCCACGAAGGTTCCATCAACGCGGCGCGATACGGCTGATGCAGCTTGTCCTGCGTAGCCGTGTACAGCAGCGTGTTCGCGGTGGCCGCGAGCGCGGACGGTGCGACGGATGCGGCGATGCCCCCGTCGGCGTCGGAGCCGTCCGAGGAAGTGGTGGCCGCGGCCAGTGCGCCGGGGTTCATGGCCGCGGGCAGCAGGCCCACGCGCGAGACGTTGTAGACCGCGTCCCGGTAGGGCAGCGTGGCCGGCAGCGCCTGACGCGCCTTTTCGGTGGACAGTTCATAGTCCGGCACGAACACGGCGGCGGTGATGGCCGGGTCGACCGGATAGTTGACGGTGTGGAACCCGCCATGCAGCGGTTCGCCGCCGGGGATCGGCACGGAGCCGACGCCCTCGGCGGTGGAGAAATCCCAGGATACGGTCAGCCCACCGAACACGGCCGGCGCCACGTTGTCCGGATGTCCTTCGATGGTGGCGGCCAGGTCGAAGATGGCCGAACGGTTGAGCTCGCCCTCCTGCGCGAAGGCGGCGGCCGCCGCGATGCCAGCCACGATCGCCTCGGCGGAGGAGCCCATACCGCGCGCCTGCGGGATGCGGTTGTGCGCCTCGAGCGTGAAGCCGAGCCGCCCCAGACCGAAGGTGCGGCAGGCGCGGCGGAACGTGGAGACCACCAGGTGGGTTTCGTCGCGCGGCAGCGTCTGCGCGCCCTCCCCCTCGATGTTCACATGCGCGTCGGTATCCGCCGGATCGTCGCTCAGCGTGAAGGTGAGTTCGTCGTGGTAGTCCAGCGCCAGACCGACCGTGTCGAACCCCGACCCCAGATTCGCGCTGGTGGCGGGGACGCGGACATGTACGCGACGTGTCACAGGATTCATGACGTGCTCCTTACGAGGGTCGGGGTGGGCTGGTTCCGGGATCGATGGTGAAACGAGAATCGGCCGGACTACCCCCGCTGCCGCATCGTTGCGCCGGCTTGCGGCAGGAGGGGCGACCGTGACGTGGGTTACAGGACGCGCAGGATGGAGGGTTCGCCGGTCACGAAGTCGAGCTGGCAGACGGCCTCCACGGTTTCGCGCAGCGTGACCTCATCGGTCAGGTGGGTCACCAGGCGCAGTTGCTGGAGTTCGCCGGAGTAGCCCGGCTCATGCAGCGTGGGCTTCAGGTCCTGGTTCACGCCGTTGATCGATACGCCGCGCTTGGCGAATTCCTCCGCGATGGCGGCGAGCACGCCCGGCTTGTCATGGATGACGAACCGCACGGCGAACGCGGCCTTGGAGGCTTCGATCGGAGCCTTGGGCAGGTCGTTGTACAGCGTGATGGCCGGGCCGGTGCAGCCTTGGGCGATGTGGCGGGCCACGGTGACCACGTCGCCGACCACGGCGGAGGCGGTGGGTGCGCCGCCGGCGCCGCGACCGTAGAACATGAGGTCGTCGGCGGCCTCGGCTTTGACGAACACGGCGTTGAAGCTGCCGTGCACGGAGGCCAGCGGATGGTTCTCATCGATCAACGCCGGGTAGACGCGCGCGGAGACGCCGGCCTCGCCATTCTCCACCACCGCGAGCAGCTTGACCACCTTGTGTTCGGCGGTGGCCGCGGCGATGTCGTCCGCGGTGACCTTGGTGATGCCCTCCACGGTCACGTCGTCGATGGCGACGTTGGCGTGGAAGCCGAGCGTGGCCATGATGGCGGCCTTGTTCGCCGCGTCATGCCCCTCGATGTCGCCGGTCGGATCCGCCTCGGCGTATCCCTTGGCCTGCGCGTCCTTGAGCGCCACGTCGAAGTCGAGGCCCTTGGTGGTCATCTCGTCGAGGATGTAGTTGGTGGTGCCGTTGACGATGCCGAGCATGCTGGTGACCTTGTCTCCGACCAGCGATTCGCGCAGCGGGCGCACAATCGGGATCGCGCCGCCGACCGCGGCCTCGAAGTAGATGTCCACGCCCTTGGCTTCGGCGGCCTGGTAGATCTCGGGGCCGTACTTGGCCAGCAGCGCCTTGTTGGCGGTCACCACGGACGCGCCGGATTCGATGGCGGCCAGCACGAAGGTGCGCGCCGGTTCGAGTCCGCCGATCAGTTCGACGACGATGTCGGCGTTCGTGGCCACGGCCATGGTATCGCTGGTCAGCAGCGACCGGTCGATCCAGGGGAAGTCGACCTCGTCCGGATCCAGACAGGCCACGCCGACGAGTTCGATGTCCCGGCCGATGCGCTGGGAGAGTTCGTCCCGCTGTTCCACCAGCAGACGCGCGGTCTGCGATCCGACGGTGCCCGCGCCCAACAGTCCGACGCGGATGGGGGCTTCATTATGCTGTGCCACGAGTGTCCTTCCCTAGCGATGACGGGTGTGTACTGCCATCCTACGGAACGCCGCCGATTTACCGGGCACGCGTCTCATACTTCCGCCGCCCGGGCACGGATGCGCACCGGGCGGCGGGGATACGGAATGAACCGGCGGTACGGGAAACAGCCGATGGCAAGGGAGACACAGCCGGCGGTTCAGCTCACATCCAACGCGAGCAGATCGTCCACGGTCTGCCGGCGCAGCATCACATGCGCGCCGGAAGCGGACACGGCCGCGACCGCCGGGATCAACGCCTGGTTGTAGTTGCTGGCCATCGTGCGGCCGTATGCGCCAGTGACCGGCACGGCCAAGATGTCGCCACGCTGCAGGTCGGCGGGCAGTCGGCATTCGTGCACGATGATGTCGCCGGATTCGCAGTGCATGCCGACGACGCGGGCGAGCATCGTATCCACCGACCCCTCACGGTTCGCCAACCTCGCCGTATAGTCCGCGCCGTACAGCGCCGGACGGATGTTGTCGCTCATGCCGCCGTCCACGGACACGTACACGCGTTCGTCGATCGGCTCGCCCGCCGCATCGGTCGTGCCTTCCGGCAGATGCACGGGCTTGATCGTGCCGACGCGGTACAGCGTCACGCCGGCCGGGGCCACGATCCAGCGGCCGGGTTCGAAGGAGATCACCGGTGCAGGCATGCCGAGCGCGCGGTTGACGGCGGTCACCGCGTCGGCCAGGCGATGCAGCTCCACGTCGATATCCATCGAATCCTCGCCGTCGGTGTACGCCACCGAGTAGCCGCCGCCCAGATCGACCTCGGGCAGCGTGTAGGCGTCGGTGGCGTAGAAGGTCTTGCGCAGCAACATCATGCGCTTGGCCGCCTGCACGAACGCATCCGCGTCGTGGATCTGCGAGCCGATATGCGAGTGGATGCCGACCAGTTCCAGATCGTCGCCATGCGCGAGGATGTCCTTGAGCACGGCCAGCGCCGGACCGTCGGCCACGGTCTCCATCGCCGCGGCGAGCGCCCGGTCGGCGGGATTGATGTCTTCGGCGCGCAGGTCGTACGGGTAGCGGATGTCGTAGCGCAACGACCGGGCGGCGGGTGCGACGCGGACGTTCGCGCCGGCCGGCGTGATGCCGTCGAGGTCGTCGAGGATGGCCAGTACCGACGCGTCGGCACCGGCCGGCAGCAGCGGCACACCGAACTTCTGATCCTCGTGCGCGGTGGAGATGAACTCGTGGCCGCCCGCGTGGATGCCTGCGGTCACGCGCAGCATGACGCGGGCGCGTTTGCCGAGCCGGCGGGCGATGGCGGCGATGCGGGCCGGCTCGTCCGGGGAGTCGACCACGATCTTGGCGAAACCCTGTTCGATGGCGAGCGCGATCTCCTCGTCCGACTTGTTGTTGCCGTGCAGCACCAGACGGCGTCCGGGGGCGCCGGCGGCGAGCGCGATGCGCATCTCGCCCATCGAGCAGGTGTCCACCAGCATGCCCGCCTCGGTGACGATCCGGACCACCTCCTTGGACAGGAACGCCTTGCCGGCGAAGCTGACGTGCGTGGTGGTGTTGTGGAACGCGTCGGCTGCGGCGCGCACGAACCTGCGGGCGCGGGCGGCCACTTCGTCGGTGTCGATGAGGTACAGCGGAGAGCCGAACTCATCGAGCAGGCTCGATGCGGTGCGCCCGTGGAAGGTCAGTTCGCCGTTGGCGTCGAGCGCCGTGGCCTCGGGCCAGATCGGGGTGATTGCCATATCTTCTCCAACTCATGTTACGTTGCGGCCGTACACCGACATTGGCTGGTGGTATCGGCGTACGTGCCGTATATGCGATTGCGCCGCCCGCGGATCGGTGTCCGTCGGACGGCGCATCGCGATTGTTACATCCGCTCGGGTGCCTCGACGCCCAGCAGGTCCAGGCCGGCAGCGATGACGATGCGCACGGCGTCGTTGAGCTTCAGACGCGCGGCGGCGCGAGCCGGCTCCGGGTTCTTGGCGATGCGCAGCGCCTCGCGGGCCGCGTCGTCCTGACGCTGCTCCGGGTCGGTCAGGGCCATCGGGACCACGCGCTCCACGTTGTACCACTTGTGGTACGTGGCGGCTAGGTCCTCCAGATAGTGGGCCACGCGGTGCGGGGCGCGCAGGTCGCCCGCCAGCGAGAGCAGCGCCG
>JABLTT010029688.1_pt1 | contig 70971 bp, 60 predicted proteins | sample 7160061 | NCBI WGS metagenome assembly JABLTT01 (sample SAMN14651232, study PRJNA627086) | human gut metagenome | isolation source: feces | host: Homo sapiens
GAAACCTCAGAACGTGTCTTTGCTTTCTGTGTTCCCTGACGCTTATTAGCAAGCTGTGCAACAACTGCAAGATGTACCAGGTGCTCGTTTACTTCTACGCCGAACACTGCATCGTTCAGTTCTAATGTGCCAACTTCCTTACCTTCCATATTGTAAACAGATACGTTTGCCATCTGTGAATTCCTCCTTTCCTATAAAAGCTTACCTGTCAACCTTAACTGCTTCTCTTACAGTAACCAGGCACTTCTTTGGTCCTGGAACTGCGCCCTTAACCAGAATCAGGTTGTTCTCGGCATCAATCTTAACTACCTCAAGATTCTGAACAGTGATCTGCTTGTGACCCATCTGTCCAGGCATTCCCTTGCCCTTAAATACGCGGCCTGGGGTGGTAGCGGAACCATTGGAACCCTGATGACGATGGAACTTGGAACCATGAGCCATCGGTCCTCTGTGCTGTCCATGTCTCTTGATTGCGCCCTGGAAGCCTTTACCTTTGGAAATAGCGGTTACATCGATCTTTTCGCCTGCTGCGAAGATCTCTGCCTTAATCTCATCCTTTACAGAATACTCTTCCGCATTCTCTAATCTGAACTCTCTCACATATCTCTTGTAAGATACGCCGGCCTTATCAAAGTGGCCCTTTACTGGCTTGCTGACTAATTTCTCTCTCTTGTCAACAAAACCAACCTGTACTGCTTTGTAACCGTCGTTCTCTTCTGTCTTAACCTGTGTTACTACACAAGGGCCAGCCTGAAGTACGGTTACCGGAACTAATGCACCATTTTCATTGAAGATCTGGGTCATTCCGACTTTTGTTGCTAAAATCGCTTTCTTCATTGTCTTACCTCCTGTTTTCTTGATCTACAGCGGAATGCTTTCGCATTCATCCTAGAACAGTCTGATATAGGTGGAACACTATGAACCGTTTCCGGTATGTTGATTCCTACAGGAATGTAGTGTTGCTTTTATATAAAACCCTTCAGGATATAAACTAATTTGGTTCGCTCGCTCTGGTTGATTATTTGGTCTTCATCTTGATGTCGATGAATACGCCAGCGGGCATTTCCAGTCTGGACAGTGCATCTACTGTCTTCTGGCTTGGAGCAGTGATGTCGATGAGTCTCTTGTGAGTTCTCTGCTCGAACTGCTCTCTGGAATCCTTGTACTTATGAACCGCACGCAGAATGGTTACAACCTCTTTCTTAGTTGGTAACGGCACCGGTCCGCTCACCTGAGATCCTGTCTTTTTTACTGTCTCGATGATTTTTCCAGCGGACTGATCTACTAACTGATGATCATAAGCTTTTAATGTGATTCTCATTACTTGACTTGCCATAAAAAAAGTCGCCTCCTTTTCGCACTTTATAAACCAAGTACGACAAGCGGTGACTGTACACGTTTCCGTGTGTGTCCTCACGGAACCCCACACTGATTCTGCTCTTTTTGCTGCAGTTTCTTAAATTGGTACAGTGACTTGTCGCCAGTTTCCTAACTTGACATTCGCTCCACGGAAAACCTGCCTTATGGTGGGCAGCAACCTCTCGCTTCTTTGCTATCATGTCACAGCTTTTCAAGAATAGCATATGTTTGCAGGAAATGCAAGTACTTTTTTAACTTTTTTTTAAATTTTCCCCAGCCGGGAAAACGGCTGAAAAAACTCCCTTTCTGCAGGATCCCGGCTTCATTCCGAGTCTTCCGTTCCATCAGAAAAGGAGTTCCTTCTATAATAATGCATTTCTCTTTAAAATCAATCCTCAAGACACAGCGGCTCAAGAGGCTCTGTCACATAGGAATCAATATCAGGATCATCGTCTGCCGTACTTAAGATTCCCGATGAAGTAGTCTTAAACTTTACTCCGTCGCTGTTTTTTACCGTGGTTCCCTTCATAAGCTTTCCTGAACCGTTGACTACATAATTTCCACCGTCTACCCGATAGCAGACATACTTTTGGCCATCCTCAGCCGTTTGAAGCTTTCCTTTATAATAGAGGCGGCCATCCCGGACTCCCGTATATCCCCGTCCGTTATCACTGAAATAGTAATCTGCTTTGGTTCCGTCATCTTCCTCTACGCTCATCTTCCCCTTCTGCACGCAGCTCTCGCTCTTGCTTCCAAAATAGTAAGCAGTCCAGTCATCCTCGCCGGAGCCTGTGTAAACCTTTCGCAGTCCGTACACTGGATTTCCCTTTTCATTAAACAGATACGTCTTTCCATTGATACGGGTCAGATCCTGAGCAGACAGGCGGTCTGTGTCCGCTGCCTTTGGCTTTCCGTTATTGGAAAAATAAAACCACTCCACGTCTCCGTCATATCCGTCCAGATCCTCCGGCGGCTCGATGGAATACCACCCGATCCGCGCCTTTCCGTCCGATCCGAAATACATATAGTCCTGGATGCCGCCGTCCTTATCGTCCCGGACATCCTTCCATCCGATCTGTAAAATGCCGTCCTCATCAAAGCAGTAATAGGTACCGTCAATCTTACGGGTGCCGTATTCATCTCCGGAATTGTCATCACTGGGAACATATTTCTTGCCATTGGTACCAAAATAGAACCAGTAGTAGCCGTCCTCCCCGTACTCCACATTTCCTGTATCGTATCCGGGAACTACCTTGTTGATCTCTTCATCATATTCATCCGGAGGAAGCAGCTTCTGCCAGCCGGTGCGCATCACGCCGTCGTCACCGGTATAATAGGTATCATCCAGGATCCACCCCCGCTCCATGGCACCGTTGCTGTCAAAATGATACCACTTGTCCGAAATTTTCTTCCAGGTATCCTCTACCTTCTTTCCGGAAGCTGAGAAATAATACCATTCGTCTTCTCCATCGTCCTCAGGCACATGAAGCCATTTTTCCGTAACCATGATGCCGTTGCTGTCTACATAGTATTCTCCGTCCACCCAGGAGTTGACCGCCATAGTTCCGTTTCCGTCCAGATAACGCCACTGCCCATCTGCTCCCTTTTTCCAATCGTTGTAGACTTTATTTCCATTGCTGTCATAATAGACCCAGCTTCCCTCTGCTTCCGCCCAGCCTTCTGCCCATGCCGTCATATTGACTGTACCAGCCGACAGAAGAACCGCCGCAAGACACATTGCCGTCATCTTCCTCTTCATACACGCCTCTTTCTCCTTAAATGCCCTTTCTTCTTGAAAGAAATGCCTCTTTAAGGCCCTCATCTGCCTTCTATTGTATCAGGGGTTCTGCGTTCTTTCAACCTGAATTACCTTTCAATTCTATTACGAAAAACATCTGAAGCTTTTGAATCTCCCCCCGCGATCTGTTTTAACATATTCCCTTCAAAAAAGGAAACGGGCCGGACTCCCAAGCGAGAGCCAGCCCATTTTCTATTAAATACTTTGATGAACGATTCGATTATTTCAGCATCTTCTTCATCTCATCTGCAACGAACTGTACCTTAGTGCCCACAATTACCTGAATGGAATTCTTACCAGGTCGGATCACACCGGCTACGCCTGCGGATTTGATCTTCTTCTCATCTACCACACTCTGATCCTTGATCTCTAATCTCAGTCTTGTGATGCAGTTTTCCAGAGATTTTACATTTTCCTTGCCGCCAAGTCCTTCCAGAATAACGGAAGCAACCTCGGTATAATTGTTGTTTGCCAGAACAGCGGACTTCTCAGCCTCCAGATCGTCATCATCCTCGCGGCCCGGAGTCTTTAAATCAAACTTTACAATGGCAAAACGGAACACTACATAGAATACGATGAATGCAGCCGCGCCCAGAGGAAGGATCATCCATGTCTTCTCAGCTGCCGGGAGAGAAGCGGAGAAGAACAGGTCGGTTGCGCCTGCTGAGAAGCTGAAGCCTGCGCGGAATCCCAGAATTGTTGTAATTGTGGTGAAAATTCCATACAGCAGTGCGTAAACCACATACAGACCGGGAGCCAGGAACATGAAACCAAACTCAAAGGGCTCTGTAACACCGCAGACAAATGCGCTGAGGGCTGCAGAAGCAACCAGACCGATTGCAACCTTTTTCTTTGTGCTCTTTGCTGTCTGAACCATAGCCAGAGCAGCGCCTGGGATACCGAACATCATACATGGGAAGAAGCCGGACATATACATACCAAGGCTCCATGTAACATCTGCAGATGTCTCGCCTGCCCAGAAGTGGGACAGATCGCCCAGACCAATGGTGTCAAACCAGAATACATTGTTTAATGCGTGATGCAGACCGGTTGGGATCAGCAGGCGGTTTAAGAATGCATAGATACCTGCACCGATTGCGCCCATGCCTGCAATGCCGTTTCCGATCGCAACCAGACCGCCGAACAGGACTGGCCATACGAAAAGCAGGATAACAGAGGTGATAATTGCCACTACGCCTGCGATGATGGTTACGCAGCGCTTGCCGCTGAAGAAGGACAGCCAGTCTGGAAGCTGTGTTCCCTTAAACTTGTTGTAGCAGGTAGAACCGATAATACCGGAAAGAATACCGATAAATGGGTTTGCGATCTTGCTGAATGCCAGAGTCGTCTGCTGATCCTCAGCGATTGACGGCATCAGGGTAGTCACCACGCCTGTGGATAAAAGAGAAGTGATCATCAGCCAGGAAGCCAGAGCTGCAAGTCCACCCGTACCGTCATGATCCTCAGATAATCCAACACCCACACCGATTACAAACAGGATTGCCATATTGTCAATCAGAGCGCCGCCTGCCTTTACTAAAAGGAAACCAATCTGCTGAAGGATTCCCTCAACCTCGCCGCCCTGCATGGTAGATGGGCAGAGATAGTATCCGATTCCCATCAGGATACCGCAGATCGGCAGACATGCTACAGGAAGCATCAGGGCCTTACCCAGTTTTTGTAAATACTTCATACTATGTACTCCTTTCTTTTATGGGAAATTTCCTTTTCGAATATTCTCCCATACTTGACCTAATGGATGATCCATTTGTGAAAATAAAAAACCGCTTTGTCTGATGGACGGACACGAATTAACAATTCATTTATAATTCCTCAACAAATACGGCCTTTTTGTATTGAAAAATTTTTCTTTTTAATCAATGACTTCCACTGGATTTTTCCATTTCTACTGACATAATATCAACATTTTATAAAAAAGTCAATCTGATTTTATACTTTTTTAATAATTCATACAGAAACTGTCAATTCTCTTTTCTTTATCTTTTGAAACCCACCGCGCAGCGCTTGACGATGCAGTATTATTTAGACTATACTCAATAAGAATCAATTGCAAAAACAGCACGTGCACCGGCACGGGCACGATATAATTTTGAAAGAAATGAGGTTTATCAATTTATGTGGCTTGCAGATGGATGGAACGATTATGAAGTGATCGACTGCTCTAAGGGTGAAAAGCTGGAGCGCTGGGGAGACTATCTCTTAGTGCGTCCCGACCCCCAGGTAATCTGGGACACGCCAAAAACCCACCGAGGATGGAAAAAAATGAACGGACATTACCACCGCAGTAGCAAGGGCGGAGGCGAATGGGAGTTTTTTGACCTGCCTCAGCAGTGGACTATCAATTACAAGGAACTAACCTTCAATTTAAAGCCCTTCAGCTTTAAGCACACCGGCCTGTTCCCTGAGCAGGCTGCAAACTGGGACTGGTTTGGTGATAAAATCCGCAGGGCCGGACGCCCTGTCAAGGTATTAAACCTATTTGCCTACACCGGAGGTGCTACCCTGGCAGCCGCCAAAGCCGGAGCCAGCGTCACTCATGTAGACGCTTCCAAGGGCATGGTAACATGGGCCAAGGAAAATGCCCACTCTTCCGGCCTTGCAGACGCCCCCATCCGCTGGATTGTAGATGACTGCGTAAAATTCGTAGAACGTGAAATCCGCAGAGGGAACCACTACGACGCCATCATCATGGATCCGCCCTCCTATGGACGCGGTCCGAAAGGAGAAATCTGGAAAATCGAGGATGCGATACACCCTCTGGTAAAGCTGTGCGTACAGCTCTTATCCGAAGACCCCCTCTTCTTCCTCATCAACTCCTACACCACAGGTCTGGCGCCTTCCGTTCTTTCCTATATGATGGGTGTAGAAATCGTGCCGAAATTCGGCGGAACTGTCAAAGCCGATGAAGTAGGACTGCCCGTCAAACAAAACGGACTTGTACTGCCATGCGGAGCCTCCGGACGTTGGGAGAAGTAGGAGAAACGCCGGAAGAAACATATCTCCATTCAGGCGCATTGCGGGAGGGGCGTGTCTGTCTTTTGGGGGAAAAGGGGTGTTAAGGGAAAGGATGGAAACTGTCTGAGCGAAAGCGAGTTTTGCCATCCTTCCCCTTGTTTTTAGCCCATTCCCGCCTCCTAGACAGGACTAGCCCCGCAGCCTCAGTGCCTGGAAGGGATGGCATCTGCGAACCCTATTGCAACAACTTCTGCACATCCAACGCCCCCCATCCCTGCTGATTTCTGGGAAGGCCCAGATCTACGGCTCGTTCTCTGAGGCGGAGTTTTACATCCCGGTTGGTCATATCGGGGTATTTTTCCAGCAAAAGGGCAATGGCTCCGGATACCAGAGGCGTAGACATACTTGTGCCTGATTTGGCAAAATATGCTCCCGCCTCGTTCCCACAGCTTACGATCCCGCATCCCGGCGCTACGATATCCGGCTTACAGATGCAGCTGGCCGTAGGGCCACGACCGGAATAATCTACCATCCTGTTTCCCATCACCTCTACTTCCTTATGGTCGTCTGAACAGCCTACTGTTATGACTTTTCGGCTGATTCCCGGTGTTGTTACTGTCATAGGACCGGGGCCGTGGTTTCCGGCTGCCACAACTACCACCAGTCCATCGTCCCAGGCCGCATTTACCCCTTTAACAAGGGCAGAATTTTCCGTCATATCTCTCTTTGACAGAGAACCTACCGAAATATTTACAATCCGGATTCCCAAAAACTCTTTGTGAGAGCGGATCCAGCGAAGCCCGGAAAGCACATCCGAAGCATATCCATTTCCTCGGTGGTCTAATACCTTTACGGCAATAATAGAGCAGCCAGGAGCCACTCCCCGGTATTTTCCTTCCATGTAAACCCCGCTTCCTCCGATCATGGCGGCAACATGGGTTCCATGGCCATTGTCATCATAGGGTCTGTCTTTCCTGCGGACAAAATCCGCAAACCCCTTTACTCTATCCTTTAAATCCTCATGGAGAAAGATTCCCGTATCCAGGACAGCTACGCCTATGCCTCGTCCCGTGATCCCCATGGAATAAACCTGGTCGCAGTGAATATCCATTCTGGCCCGATTCACATCTTAAATACTCCTTTTTTATTAGCCTATTCCACAAAGATATTCCATGTGCAGCCTGCACCGTTCCCTGAAACAGAAAAAAACTCCGTACACCTGGTACGAAGCTTTTTTCTTAGGATTTAGGATTTTCAAAAAGGGTTGAAGGATAGTTATTAAACTTTCGTGCATTTCTTATGTACTTAGTATATCATGCCATCCCCGAAAATGTTTGAATGTTCTTTGAATAGATTATTAAGAAAATCTTAATTATCCTTCCTTAAGGGAAGCCAGACGGATTTTCAGCCGCTCTCTGTCGCCGTCTGCAAAACAATATCCATCCATGCCACAGGCTTTTGCACCCTGAATATTCCGTTCCAGATCATCGATAAAGAAACATTCCTCAGGCTTTAAACCAAAGCGTCCAAAAAAACGCTCATACATTTCCTTCTGAGGCTTCATGCATTTTGCTTCTGCGGAAAAGAAAATACCATCAAAGCAGTCAATGGCCGGGATTACCTGATGATAGCAGGTCAAAAGGCGCACCGATGCATTAGAACAGAGATAGATGCGGTAGCCCTCTTCCTTTAATTCCCGAACAAGTTCCTCCATCCCCTCTTTATGGTACATATTGTATTCATGCCAGTGGGCAAAGCTTTTTCTCGCCAGTTCCTTCTCCTCCTCCGTATCCAGCCGCACCAGCATCTGGCTTAAGCCTTCTTCCTCGGAAATAATACCCATATCCAGCATAAGCCATTCCGGGGATACAAATACAGCCGTGCTGACCTTGCGGATCAAAGCCTCATCCTCTGAAAAATGGCGGCAGACCCGGTCTCCCTCATATTCCACCAGTACCTTACCCATATCAAATACGATATTTTTGATCATGATTCCTCTCCTTATTTATGTAAAAAAGGATGCCGAAAACCCGTAAGCTTTCCGGCATCCCCCTCAGTGACATTTATTTTGTCTCCGGCTTTTCAACCTGAACGATAGCAGCCTTCTGCATCGGGATACGGCAGTTTTTATTGCTGCCAAACTCTACGATTACAGTGTCATCGGTCATGTCGATGATAACGCCGTAAAATCCGCTGCTTGTCAGAATGGTATCGCCAACAGCAACGCTTGCAAGCAGTTCCTGCTGTTTCTGCCTTTCCTTTTTCTGGGGACGGATTGCCATAAAATAGACAAGTGCTCCCAGGAAAACAATATACAGAATGATTCCAACCATGGTGTTTCCTCCTTCATACCTGCTGCTACATTGCCCCAGCAGTTTCTTTTATCAATCCTTCTGGCCCGCCATTCCGGCCAGCTTCGCGGCTTTGTACTCGCTGTAGCGGTGTTCTTCGATGGCTTCCCGGATCTCTTCCATCATTTTATTATAAAAATACAAATTATGCAAGGTACATAATCTCATTCCCAGCATTTCTTTTGCCTTTAACAGATGGCGGATATAGGCCCTGCTGTAGGAACGGCAGGCAGGACACTGGCAGCCTTCCTCAATGGGTCTGTGATCCAGCTCATATTTCTGGTTAAAGAGATTTAATTTGCCCTGATTCGTATATACATGGCCGTGACGTCCGTTTCTGGACGGATAAACGCAGTCAAAGAAGTCAACGCCCCTGTCTACTGCCTCCAGGATATTGGCAGGCGTTCCCACGCCCATCAGATAAACAGGCTTCTCCTCCGGCAGATGAGGCACAGTCACATCCAGAATGTGATACATTTCCTCATGGGTCTCGCCTACGGCAAGTCCACCGATGGCATAACCGTCCAGATCCATCTCCCGGATGGTCTTTGCATGGTCGATACGGATCTCATCAATCACGCCGCCCTGGTTGATGCCAAAGAGAAGCTGTTCCCGGTTTACGGTATCCGGAAGGGAATTTAAGCGGGCCATCTCGGTTTTGCACCGTTTCAGCCAGCGCGTTGTGCGGTCTACGGACTTTCTGATATAGTCGTAATCCGCATGGCTGGGAGGACACTCATCAAAGGCCATGGCAATAGTAGAACCCAGATTGGACTGGATCTGCATACTTTCCTCCGGCCCCATGAAAATCTTGTGTCCGTCAATATGAGAGCTGAAATATACGCCTTCTTCCTTTATCTTTCTCAGATCTGTCAGGGAAAATACCTGAAAGCCGCCGGAATCTGTAAGAATGGGCTTATCCCAATTCATAAACTTGTGCAGGCCGCCGAATTCCCGAATCAGCTTATCGCCAGTACGCACATGGAGATGGTATGTATTGGACAGTTCCACCTGAGTGCCAATCTGGCGCAGGTCATCTGTGGAAACAGCTCCCTTAATAGCGCCTACGGTACCTACATTCATAAACACCGGAGTCTGGATGGTGCCGTGAACAGTTTCCATCACGGCTCTCTTGGCCCGTCCGTCCTTTGTAATTACCTGATATTTCATAAATTATTCCTCGTCAGCCAGAGCTGCTTTGATCATGATTGCGCACTCGATCCGCTTTTTCTGCATCTCACAGCCGATCTCATATGCGCCGTTAATGGAACCGCTGAAATTGTAGGAATTGGCGCTGCAGCCGCCGCTGCAGTAGAATCTGGCAAAGCAGTCCTTGCAGCTTTCCTTTGCATATACGTTGCAGAGCTTGAACTCATTGCGGATCTCATCGTTTACAATGCCTGTATCTACATTTCCAAGAAGGAATTTCTCATTTCCCACAAACTGATGGCAGGGATAGAGGTCGCCCCATGGGGTAACGGCCAGATATTCCGTACCGGAGCCGCAGCCCGCCATACGCTTTGCCACACAGGGGCCTGCATTTAAGTCGATCATAAAGTGGAAGAAATTGAATCCTCTTCCCTCTTTTTTGCGCTTGATGTATTCTACTGCTAGCTTATCATACTCCTCAAGAATCTGGGGAATATCCTCCTCTCGGATGGCATAATCCATCTCCGGCTCTGCCACTACCGGCTCCATAGACATCTGCTTAAAGCCCAGGTCTGCATAGTGAAGCACATCCTTTGAAAAATCCAGATTATTTCTTGTAAAGGTACCGCGGACATAGTAGTCCATCTGGCCTCTGCTCTCGGCAAACTTCTGGAACTTGGGTACGATCAGATCATAGCTTCCGCTTCCGTTTCGGAAGGGACGCATTTTGTCATTTACCTCAGGACGTCCATCCAGGCTGAGAACCACATTGCTCATTTCCCGGTTGCAGAACTCCATAACCTCATCATTTAATAAAACGCCGTTGGTAGTAAGGGTAAAACGGAAACGCTTATTGTGAGCCTCCTCCTGAGAACGGCCGTACTCTACCAGCTGCTTTACTACCTTCCAGTTTAAAAGAGGCTCGCCGCCAAAGAAGTCAACCTCCAGGTTGCGTCTGTTTCCGGAATTGGCAATCAGGAAATCCAGAGCCTTTTTTCCCACCTCAAAGCTCATAAGAGCCCTGCGGCCATGATACTCACCCTCATCTGCAAAACAGTAGCGGCAGGCCAGATTGCAGTCATGAGCAATGTGCAGGCACAGGGCCTTTACCACTGTCTTTCTCTTCTTAAAGTCCATCACAAAATTCTTGTAAATGTCCTGAGTTAAAAGCTGCTCTGCATCAATGAGCTGCTGGATGTCCTCCAGCGCCTCTGTCACTTCTTTTTCACTGTAAACTGCATCCAGTGTCTCATGAACCTTTGCAGTCACTTCTGCCGGAAGAGCCTGTGGCTTTTCCAGCTCCGGAATCTGCTCTGCCACCGCCTTGATGGCGTCATAGACAACCGGATCTACCACATGGACGGAACCGCTGTTTACGTCCAGAACAATATGATAACCATTGTTAATATACTGATGAATCAAAATTTATACTCTCTCTTTCTAAGGGCTGTCTGCCCCATATCTTTTACAGCAAAGGAAAGCCCCTATAATCCCGGCGACCATAGGGGCTTTGCAGCATAGGAAACAGATGCCGGATCAGCGGTCAGCGTTCTCGCAGCTCTGGTTTCCAACTGTACAGGAAGTCTTGCATGCAGACTGGCAGGAAGTCTGGCACTCGCCGCATCCGCCCTTCTTCATCGTATCCTTTAAGGTATTGGTATTCAAAGTCTTAACGTGCTTCATATCAGAGTACCTCCTTTTTCCTTGTTTCTGTCCCTGAGTATATGCCTCAGAAACCGTTATCGTATGAATTATAACACAGCTTTCAGGGGCTTGCAATGGGATTTTACTCCTGCCTGTCATATTTGTCTTCGCAGCGGGATATATTTACACCATATCAATCATACCAGGAGGGATCCCTATGGAAAACGGCATTGTAAAACCCATGCTCCGCTCCCTTTTGATCTCCTACGTCCTCTCAGGGCTTCTGCTCGGCGCTCTGGCCTTTGCCCTGTATAAGCTGCGTTTAAAGGAAGGACAGGTAAATCTCATGGTCTATCTCGTCTATCTGGCCGCCTGTCTGGCAGGCGGAGCCGCAGCAGGAAAACGTCTGCGCCAGAGAAGGTTCTTCTGGGGACTGCTGTCAGGACTTTTTTACTTTCTCGTCCTCTTCGCAGTCTCCTGGGCCATGAATCCCTGGTCCGCCCTTGACACCGAGCGTTCCGTCACCGTAATGGCTGTCTGCGCCCTGGGAGGGATGCTTGGCGGAATGTTCTCCGCTTAAAGCCTCCTACTGCTTTTTAAGCTCTCCGGCTGTCTCCCCAAAAAGAAACAGAGCCGTCCCAAGAAACACAAACAGATCCCCAAGATTAAATACCACCTTCTTAATCCCTGGCAGTGAAAATGAAAAATAATCCACCACATATCCCCGTTTAAAACGGTCATACAGGTTGCTTAACGCCCCTCCCAAAACCATGGAAAGCCCAACCTTCTGAATCCCGCAGCCCTTTCTGGCCCAAAGCATGGAAAGCGCGCCGGCCACAGCAGAGGAAACAGCCAGAGGAACCGCTGTTACCAGCTGTGGCTTTTCCTTTAAAAACCCAAAAGGAAACCCATAATTATGATTCCTGTGAATGCGGATCCGTCCCTTCGCTCCCGGCAGATCCCTCGGAAATTCCCCATCCATTTCCTGCTCAATCTCACTCTTCATCCCCTGATCCAAAGCCGCAATCCCTCCCACAAGCCAAATCAGATACTTCATGCCAATCCCTCCTCTGTCAAATTTAATATCTATCCTCATTCTACAACATCCCCACCAAAACATCCACCCATTTCCCCACCAATTCCCCAAAAACTCCCCCTCTCCTGCCTCCCCAGCCAGAAGTGAGGTTTATGTCCTGCCTTCAGAGCGACTTTGCGAGTTTTTGATATGGCTCTTGCTTTTAGAAAAATTTCAGCCTCTTAGACATTCTTACAGCCGGAAACCGGAGCTCAGAAGACAGGACAGAAACCGGACTCCCTGCATATACTAATCAAAACCCTCTCCCGGAGCCTTCCTTCCCATGCCTGACTGCCCCTTTAATCCCGCCGCTGAAAACATAGCCGATCTGATCTACCGCTTCGGATCATTGCAGTCTGAACGCTGGAACAACACGTCCTCCCTGTGTGCAGACTATGTGAGCAGCGATTATATCATTCTCCATATGCCTCTCACGCCTGATGCCGTATCCATGCGTGTCCACCCCTACTATATGATTCCCACGCTGTTTTCCCCTTTGGATTACAATGCCATGGAGGCCTCGGGAATCCTCTCAGTCTTTAACTTCCCTGCTCTTAACAACCGGGGAAAGGGCGTTCTCATTGGCCTGGCAGACACAGGAATTGATTACCGCTCTCCCTTATTTAAAAATCCCGACGGCACGACCCGGATCGCCGGAATCTGGGATCAGTCGATCCCTGTCGAGGAAGATGTACTGCCCGCCGGTGTGCCGGATTACTATCCAATGGGAGGAGCCTCCTACGGCACGGAATATACCAGAGAACAGATTAACAAAGCTCTCGTCTCCGACGATCCCCTCTCCCTGGTTCCCACACAGGATACCATAGGCCACGGCACCTTTCTGGCCGGACTGGCTGCAGGCAGATCCATGCCTCAGGAGGATTTTACGGGAGCAGCGCCGGAGGCAGAACTGGCCGTTGTGAAATTAAAGCCTGCAAAAAAATATCTCCGCGACTTCTATCTGATTCCTCCGGACGCTCCCGCCTTTCAGGAAAATGACATTATGATGGGGATCAAATACCTGCGCATGATGGCAGACCGTCTCAAAAAGCCTCTGGTGATCCTGCTGGCTATGGGTTCTAACTCCGGGAGCCATATCGGCACCTCCCCCTTAAGCCAGGTCACCCAGAATTACAGCGGTTTTTTTGGCATCATCACCGTTATTGCAGGCGGAAATGAAACCGGCGCGGCCCATCATTTTTACGCTTCAATCCCTGCGGGCACTGAATATGAAGATGTGGAAATCCGGGTGGGGAAAGAAGAAGCAAAACGCGGCTTCGTGCTGGAGCTGTGGGCTGCAGACGCTGATACCTACACCGTAGGCTTTATCTCTCCCAGCGGAGAACGGATCAGCCGTATCCCTATTATCGCCAATAATGAAACTTCTATCCCTTTTCTTTTAGACGGCACAACCATCACTGTAAACTACCAGCTCATCGAGGCCGAATCCGGCAGCCAGCTGATTTTCATGCGTTTTCAGACGCCCGCAGCCGGTATCTGGACGGTGCGTGTATACAATACACAGCGCTTTACGGGAGCCTTTCATATGTGGCTTCCTGTACGGGGAATGATTTCTGAGGAAACCGTCTTTCTGCGGCCTGATCCCTACAGCACCATCACCGTTCCCGGCAACTCCCGGCTTCCCATTACCGTAGGCGCCTATGATACGTCCACCGGAGGCATCTATATCCACTCCAGCCGCGGCTTTACTCCCAATCAGCTTGTCAAACCGGAACTGGCAGCTCCGGGCGTCAACATCCTTGGGCCTTCCGTCGGCAAAAGACCCGGAACCGATACGCCCATGACAACGCGCACCGGAACCTCGGCAGCCGCGGCAATCACCGCCGGAGCAGCAGCCAATCTTTTAAGCTGGGGCATCGTAGAAGGGAACTATCCTACCATGAGCGAGGCATCTGTAAAAAGCTACCTCATACGGGGAGCACAAAGAAATCCAGCGCTCACATACCCAAACCGTGAGTTTGGATACGGAACGCTGGATCTGTTTCAAACCTTTCTTCGTCTGCGGGAATAACCATCCTGCAACATGCGAGCGATATTATATTCCAAATCAGTGTGCCGTCTCACTCACTAACCTCTCATCTGTACCAGAGGGCCTCCATTTTTTTCCAGATATGGCCTGGTAACTACCACGGAACCAATATTGGGATCTTTGGGGATCTCATACATGATATCCAGCATGAACTCCTCCAAAATTGCCCGCAGCGCTCTGGCTCCGGTGCCGCGCCGGATCGCTTCCTCTGCAATCCACTCCAGAGCATCCTCCTCAAAGACCAGCTTCACCTCATCCAGTGCCAGAAGCTTCTCATACTGGCGGAGAATAGCATTTTTCGGCTCCTGCAGAATACGGATCATCATATCCTTATCCAGTCCCTTTAACGTTACCGTCATTGGAAGACGGCCCAAAAACTCCGGAATCATGCCGAAGGTTCTCAGATCCTCGTTGGTTACATGGCTCAAAATATCAGGATCATGATCAAAGGAATCCTTAAGCACTGCTCCAAAGCCCATGGCAGACTTCTTCGTAAGACGCTCCTTAATGATCCCCTCCAGATCAGGGAACGCGCCTCCGCAGATAAACAGGATGTTGTCTGTATTTACCGTTGCCATGGGGGTCATGGCATTTTTCTGATTGGAGCCTACAGGAACCTCCACTGTGCTTCCTTCCAAAAGCTTTAAAAGCTCCTGCTGAACAGATTCACCGCTTACATCCCTGGTATTAGTCTGCTTCTTTTTGGCAATCTTATCAATTTCATCAATAAAGATAATCCCCTTCTGGGCCCGCTCCACATCATTGCCTGCAGCCGCCAGAAGCTTGGATACCACACTTTCGATGTCATCGCCAATATATCCGGCCTCTGTCAGAGAGGTGGCGTCTGCGATAGCTAACGGTACATCTAAAAGCTTTGCAAGCGTCTTTACCAGATAGGTCTTTCCGCTGCCCGTTGGCCCAATCATCAAAATGTTGGACTTTTCAATCACAATATCGTCACCGTCCGAGCCCTCTTTTCCCAGAAACGCTCTCTTATAATGGTTATATACGGCCACTGCCATAACCTTTTTAGCCTTTTCCTGGCCGATCACATAGGCATCCAGCTTTTCCTTAATTACATGAGGCGCAGGTATATCCTTCATGGTAAGCTGAGGCTGAGGCTCCTTACTCTTTTTAAGCTTCTGCTTTTTGGGAATCTCAGCCTTTGGCTGTATCTGGGACAAATCATTAAAATTCAGATTCATATATGGCATATTGGGAATCTGAGAAAGATCCATCCCGTTTTTCATCACAGAATCAAAAGCCTTCTGCATACAGTCATGGCACAGGTTCATGCCTCCCGGCATAGAAATCATGGGGCCTGTTTTACTCTCCGGCCTGCGGCACATATAGCAGACCTTTTCATATCCTTCATCCTCCCGATCCCTTCCTTCGGATCGGGAAACGTCATTTTTCTCTATCTCTTTCTCTTCCAATGTAAATCTCCTCTCTCTAAGGGGCAATACAGCCTATTTCTGCCCCGAGGCCGTTTCCTGTTCCTCAGCAGGCATTGCTGCCAGTGTTACGGTAACTGTCAGCTCCTGGTATACTCCGTCGATCTGTCTCTGAACAGTCAGTTCTACCTGCTCTCCGGCCCGGTAGCCTGCTAAAATCTCCTGAAGACCCTCCATATTCCGCACGGTCTGGCCGTCTAATTTGGTAATAATATCCTTCTCCCACAGCTCGGAGGAGGCAGCCGCGCCGGACTCCAGGATCTTATATACATAAGCACCTCTCGGCATGCCAAAGGTCTTTGCAGCATTTTCATCTACATTCGTTCCCTGGATTCCCAGATATCCCCTTTCCGCCTCAGGAATATCAACCTTTGATCTGCGCTTTGTAAGCTGGTCAATAATATCCTGGGATTTTGAAATAGGAATGGCATAACCAATGCCCTCTACCTCGGTAGAAGCATATTTTGCCGCATTGATCCCAACTAATTCACCCTTCATATTTAAAAGGGCGCCGCCGCTGTTTCCAGGGTTGATCGCCGCATCTGTCTGAAGCAGCACGCGGGTATTTCCCTCTTCCGTCTTCACCTCCCGGTTTATGGCGCTGATATAGCCGACTGTCACAGACTGGCCGTAGCCAAGGGCATTTCCAATGGCGATCACCCCCTGTCCCGGCTTTAATTCATCCGAGTTTCCCACAACTGCCGGATGGATCTGCGCTTTCGTTTCCTCTTTAATCTGATCTAAAGGAATGGCAATCACTGCCAGATCCGTTTCCGGATCCGTTCCCTTTGTCACAGCATCCACCGTTTCCTCATCAATAAATGTAACCTTTAATGATGTGGCTTCCTCCACCACATGATTATTCGTTACAATGAGAAGCTCCGTCTCATTTTCCCCGATAATAATGCCCGATCCGCTGCTTGGCACCTCATAGGTCTGTCCTCCCAGTCCGCCGCCGAAAAACCAGTCATAGCCGAAATCACGGCTCTGATATACGGCTGTGCTTGTGATAGCCACTACCGAAGGCATTGCCTCCTCCACGATGACAGACACATCTGTAACCGGAGCAGCGATATAAGACGGCGTCGCAGTTTTAGACCCGGCGAACGGATCTGCCGGAGGCTTTGGCCCTTCGGGCGCCTTCCAGTCCCCCGCTTCCGGTTCCCCTGAAACAATGGCATACAGATTCTTAAAAACGCCGGAGGACGCGATCTGTACTCCCACCATCACGCCTCCTGCAATGGTACCAAACAGCAGCGCTCCCGCTGTGATCCAGGCTGCCTTCTTTAAAATGCCTCCCTTTTTAGGTTTCTCTTCTTCTCCAGGCTCTCTATTCCAATTACGATCCTTATCTTCTTCGTACATTTGCTGTATCTCCTTCCTTCACCTATGTGACTATCTTATAATGAAACCGAAAAAATATCAAATAAATAATTGATAAACAAACCGCCGGGGAAATCGTCACTTTTCCCCGGCGGTCTGCCGTATCATCCCTTATTCTCAGGCTCCCGGACCGATAATTACATCGTTTCCCGGATTCCCTTCAATAATCACATTTCCTGCTCCGGGTACAACTCCTGAGGCGGAAGACTCCGTCTGTCCCGGTTTTGACTGTCCTGCTCCGGGATTGACCGGACTTGTCTGAGAAGGCTGAGCCGCTGCTCCAGGCCCGCTGTTTGCATCTCCCGGTTCAACTGCGCCGGGCCCCTCAGAGCTTGCATCTGTACCCTTAGTGGGCTTTGTCACTGCTTCCGTCGTGGCAGAAGGAAGTGTCCCGCTGGGTACTGTCGGCTTCAGGCTGCCCGAAGACTCTGTCGATGCTCCCGGCTTTGACTGTCCTGAATGCGTGCTGCCGGAGGACTCAGACGGGAGCATCCCAGGACCGTAATTCTCCGGCGGATCGATCACATTCCCGTTCTCATCCGTCTCAAGCTCCAGTCCCCACGGATATTCACCGTCAATCACATCCTCATTCCCATGCTTCGTGCTCTCGCTGCTGCCCTCGGAAGTTTCTGTCCCGTCCTCTTTCGTCTCCTCCTTTGTCTGAGCTGCCGTAGTAGCCTTCGGCACATAGCCTCCATCTGTTCCCACGCTCTCGATCGGCTTTCCTTCCTTGTACATACCGGTATCGGCAGAAATCTTGGCACTGATCTTTTTTACCATTTCACTTGGTACATAATTCTCATCATCAAATAAAAACTGATGAAGCTTGATCACATTGCTCTCCAATGTCTGCGGAATGACGCAGGCGCCCTTTTTGCCCAAAATCCCGTCACTTCTGGCCTCCGGGAATCCTGCTGTATCTGCAATGTGGTATTTGGTAAGATTTTTAGCCATAGGGATCATATCATTTAACGTGATACTGGTAAGAATCTGCGGGAATACCACTTCCATTACATTATTTACAACTGCAAAGTCCGCTTTCTTCAGCTTATCAAAACTGAGCTCGATCACCTTTCTCTGGCGCTCTGTACGGGCATAATCTGTATCCATCTTACGCAGTCTGGCATACGCTACCGCCTGAACGCCGTCCAGATGGTTCGGACCGGCCTTCTTTAAATGGTGGGAACCGACTCCGGTGGATTCTACCGTTTCTGTAATATAAGAATTGATATAGTAAAACTCTGCCTTGCTCAGCTCTACATCCACACCGCCCAGAATATTGATAGCATCTGCCACAGCCTTCCAGTTAAAGGTTGCATAATCATCAATCTGTAAGTCCAGATTCCGGTTCAGAGCCTCTACCGCCTGCTTGGGGCCGCCTCTGGAATAGGCTAAATTGATCTTATTATAGGAATTTTTTTCGTCTATGTTCAGATAGGTATCTCTGAATACACTCACCAGCTTGATAGCGCCCGTTTCCTGATTGACCGTACAGAGCATGATAACATCAGACATATTCCCCTTGCCTACGGAGCTGTTCCGGCTGTCCACTCCAAAAAGCGCCACGGTCCAGTATCCCTTCATCTGCTCTTCTTTTTCCACAGAAATATAGGGATTTGTCATATCTGCCTGATTAAACTCTGTATCAGTCTGCATATTGGACCACATCCGCTTTCCCCACCAGACACAGCCGATAACTGCAAAAGCCGTAATCTGAGCTGCGATCAGAAGGATAAGCCCCCTGAGGGTAAGTCCGCCAAAAAACCGCTTTGGCCCGCCGCTGTCTCTGCCGCCTGCCCGTCTGCTGCGGGCTTTATCCGTACTTCGGCCTGCTCTGTACCCTGTGTCTTTTTCGCGCTCTGAAACGGCTCTCTGGCCGATACTCTCCCTGCGGCTTCCTGCCCCAAACTCCATTTCCTCTTCTTCGTCAAAATCACTGTCCAGATCCATATAGGAATCCTCTTCCTGCTCTCTGCGGAAAGCGGTGCTTCGTCTGGAACGGCTTCCCTCTGTCTCAGCCTGACGGAACGCAGGGACAAAGGTATGGCCTGTATTTCCTGCCTTTGGCCTGCGTACTTCCTGTTCCTCCTCCGGACCAAATCCGAACTCAAATTCATCGCGATTCATATGTTCATCCTCACTGCATCAGTATGCATTTTTATTGATAAAGCCCTTAAAGATCGTTAAAAACATAATCTTAAAATCAAAACCAAGGCTCCAGTTTTCGATGTAATACAGATCGTGTTCGATCCGTTTGGTAATGGAAGTGTCCCCCCGATAGCCGTTTACCTGAGCCCAGCCTGTCAGTCCGGGCCGCACCTGATGCTTGATCATATAGCGGGGAATTTCCTCCTTGAACTTTTCCACAAACAGCGGCCGCTCCGGCCTTGGCCCCACCAGACTCATATCCCCGATCAGGATATTGTAAAACTGTGGCATCTCGTCAATACTGGTCTTTCGTATAAAGCGGCCCACCGGCGTTACCCTTGGGTCATGGGGCGTAGTCCAGCGTGTTTTTTCCTTTCCGGGATCCTGAACCTCCATGGAACGGAACTTGTACATCTTAAAGGGCCTGTTGTGGAGGCCGATCCGCTCCTGACTGTAAAAAATGGGGCCCGGAGAAGTCAGCTTTATGAGCCCTGCCGTAAGGAGCATCACCGGAGAGAACAGAAGAAGGCCAAAAAGCGCTCCTCCAATGTCCACAATCCGCTTAACCGTAGCGTTAAATACGTTCGTCAGGGGCACATGGCGGATATGGATCACCGGCAGTCCCTGAAGATCCTCCATATAGGGAATCGTGGGTATAATATTATTGTAATCCGGAATGAATTTGGTATGAACGCCGGATTTCTCACAGACTGCCACGATTGATTCCAGATTTGAATATTCATTGATACTCAGGGTAATGGCAATTTCATCCAGCGTATTCGCTGCCAGAACGCTTTCCAGCTGGTTTATGGTTCCCAGGATCCTGACATTTTTATAGGCATATCCTGACGGTCTGCCGTCATCCAGGATCCCCTGAATATGATATCCCCACTCAGGGTTTAAAGCCACCCGGTCAATAAAGCCTTCTGCCGCCCGGCTGTATCCCACTAAAAGGATGTGCTTCTGATTATAGCCGTTGGTGCGCAGAGAGCGCAGAAAAAGGCGGATCGCCATACGTTCCGCTTCCAGCAAAAGGATATTTAAAACGAAAAAGCAAAGAAGCATCCTGGTGGAGAAATATCCCAGATGGATAATGATATTTCTTCCGCCAAACAGGATCAGCGTAAAGAACATAAGGCCGATCACATTGGCCTTGCAGATGTTGGCAAACTCTGATCTGCGTCCCTGGATCCGCTTCGGCACATAAAGGTGAAAACAGGCATTTAACACCAGATAAACCGGTATGATAAATATAAGCGCCGCAAAATAAACGGGCGGTTCCAGAGTTTTCACATTGTATTCCAGAGGGATCACTTTTCCGCTGACTATGATCAGCCAGGCAAGGAAATATGCCAGCACCGTCATAACCACATCCAAAAGGACATGAATCCGGTTCAGCTTCTTTTGATTATCTTTTATCATGGAAAATCACCTGATATTCAGTCTCATCCGGCAAAGGCCCTTCTTCAGGCACTCTGCCGGGTGCTCCTATTATAGCTTATTTAAACTCAAGATTCTATAACATTTATCTTAAAATATGATAAAGTTCGCCTTTTTACTTCCTTTTTTCCAGCTGTCTTAAGGAAAATTCATAGAAATACAGAAGAGCCCCTGTAAATAACTCCCATTCAATTGCCAGATAGTTTTTCAAATGCTCCGGCCTGTATCCTACCTTTTTACATTTCCCTGCTGTTGCAAACCCTTCCTTCACGCCTGCAAGATAATCCGCTCCAAAGCCGCGCTTTTTAAAAAACAGATATTTCACAGCCATTCCCACTCCAATGGGCAGGGCGTTGACAAGCAGCTGCAGAAAAGGCATATTTTTGTAATTTAAGTAAATGTTATTCCGGGCCGCCAGCCGCACCTTAAAGGAATTATACTTGGAGCCGCTGGTGCCGCTGCCCACATGGTACACAACTGCGTGAGGACAGTAAACATTGTCATAGCCTGCAATCCTGGCCCGGTAGCCTACGTCAATGTCCTCTAAATAGGCAAAATGCATCTCGTCAAAATACCCGATTTTTTCAAAGACCTCCCTGCGGTAAATAGCAGCTCCGGCACAGGCAGAAAAGACTCTGCAGGGATGGTTATAGCCCCCGGAGGAACGTCCCACGCCCCTCTGGTAGGCCCAGCCAAGCAGGCTGTACATATCGCCTGCATCATCCATCTTATCCTTGTGATACATCTGGATCATCTTGCTGCTGACGGAAAAAATCTTAGGCGACCGCTCAATGGCCTTAACCATTTCACCGATAAAATGGCAGTCCGGCTCTGTATCATTGTTTAACAGAAGCACATATGGCGTCTTTGCCGCCCTGATCCCCACATTGACCGCCCCGGAAAAACCGGTATTGGTATCCAGAAAAATCGTGGGAATCTGATGCTCCTTAAGCCACTCCACACTGCCGTCCGTGGAGCCGTTGTCCACCACCAGGATCTGAAATTTGTGGTAAATCTGCAGCTCCAGCGCCTTAAAACAGGGTTCCATGAATTTTAATCCGTTATAATTGGGTATGATCACAGTGACCTTGATTCGATTGCTCATTTTCCTTCCTTTTCCTCCGGCCCATAGGCATCGTACACAGACAGGTCATAGGGTTCTCCGATCTTCTCCTTTAAGAGATCACGGAGGGCAAAATTAGACTTGCGGAGCGTGAGATTGGGGTTGTAGTAAGGATCTCCCTGCTCCAGGATCTCTGGCCACTTTTTATGGAACATGGCAACCTCCCGGTTAAAGCGGGCCACCTTTTCCGGCGTGTCCTCCAGTCCCCTGGACTTGGATTCATAGTGGTAAAGGCAGGCATAGGGTGCATATACTACCAGTTTCCCCAGAGCCCGCACTTTCATGCAGTAATCAATATCATTAAAGGCGACTGCCAGCTCTGTGCTTAAGCCTCCCACGGCCTCAAAGACGGATTTCTTTGTCATCAGACAGGCCGCAGTAACGGCGCTGTAGTCCTGAGCACACATGGCACGGTGGAAATAGCTGTTCTCTGCCTTGTGAAGGCCGATAAAGGTATGGCCCGCAATTCCGCCAAAGCCCACTACCACGCCTGCATGCTGGATGGTGTCATCTGCATAGAGCAGTCTTGCTCCCACGATTCCCACATCCTCACGCTGGCAGAAGCCCAGCATCTCCTTTATGCTGTCCGGCTCCAAAAGCTCTGTATCATTATTTAACAAAAGAAGATACTCCCCGGATGCAAAGGATGCGCCGAAGTTATTGATGGCTGAATAGTTAAATCCTTCCTTCCAGGTCACTACCTTAACATTGGAATGAGCCTCCTGAAGCTTTTTATAATATGCAAAGGTCTCCGGACTGGTACTGTTGTTCTCCACAACGATAAATTCCAGATTCCGGTACGTGGAACGCTCCATCAGGGAACGGATACAGGTATCCAGATCCTGGCTGTGATCCTTATTAGGAATGATCACAGACACAAGGGGCTCTCTCTGAATCTTAAAATGCGTGTGGTAAATGCCGTAATCCACGCCCTTTTCCACGGATTCTGCCGGGATTCCCATGCGCTCATAATGAGCCATAATCGCTCTGGAGCCTGCCTCGAAGGCGTACATCTTGCTCTCAGGATTGCTGGCTGTGGAACCCTGATGGCAACGCCAGTGGTAGAGCACCTTTGGAATATGAACGATTTTGGCGGCTTTTTCCGTACACCGGAAAATAAAATCATAATCCTGAGCGCCGTCAAACTCCTGCCTAAAGCCTCCAACCTGATCCAAAAGGCTCTTTTTTACTGCAAACAGATGGCAGATATAATTGACACTGGTGAGAAGATCCGGGTTAAAATCAGGCTTGAAATGAGGGTCAAACAGCGCCTTTCCGTCCATATCCAGCTTATCCTCATCGGAATAAAGGACTTCACAGGCCGGATGCTCGTTGACTGCCTTTACCACCTCATAAAAGGCGTGCTCCGGAAGGGTATCGTCATGATCTGCCAGGATCACAAAATCGCCGGAAGCCATTTCAAGAGCTGCATTGGTATTGCCAGAAATGCCCCTGTTTCCGCCCAGCACCGCATAGCGCACTCTGGGATCCTTCTGGGCGTAGCGCTTTAATACCCGTTCCACGCTCTGGCCTCTGGGGCTGCCGTCTGCAATGCACAGCTCCCAGTTAGTATAAGTCTGATTGATGATGGAATCGATCATTTCCCGAAGATAATGCTCCGGGGTACGGTAGACGGGTATCACCACAGAAAGAAGGGGCTCATATTCAAAACGTACTTCCCTCTGGGCCTTTAACTCCTCCTCTGTGGGCTTTGTAAGCTCATACCACTCGCTGTAGTCATAGTCATTGTCAAGGCCCTGAAGCTTGTGGCAGGACTTCTTTATCAGAGCCTTAAGGCCATTTTCCTTCCAGAAATCTGCAGCCACACGGACGGTTTCCATGTTCATCAGATCCTTAATCTTTTCCATCCTCTTATGAGCCACACTGGAACGTTTTGTGATCAGTTCTTCATTGTACTTGATCTTTGCCTGGCGTCCCTCACAGCGGATCAAAAACCAGTAAGTCTTTCCCCTCTCATAAGGGAACTGAATGTCAAAGCCAAAATCCCTGTCATACGTCTTTTTAAAATAAATCTGGCTCACATCATCTCTTCTGGTCGTAACCAGCTTATATTTCACCGGATTATGGCGTTCATCTTCCACCCTGAAGGTTGCCCTGCTTTCCGGAGATTTCCCCAGAACCCATCCGTTTAATGTGATGGAATTTTCACGGATCCGCACAATGTCTATCTTATACTTCATCCTTTTTTCCTTCCTCTTTCTCTTCCGGCTTCTCATCAAAATTCAGGCGCTCCGCTTCAATAACCAGAGGCCGCTTCATGACTCTCTGATTGATGCTCATAATGTATTCGCCCAGAAAACCGATGAAAAAGAGCTGGACAGAGCCCAGAAACAGCATTCCTATCAGCATGGGAGCCATACCGGCCGGAAAACGATCCCACCAGATCAGCTTCATTACCAGATACGCAAGAGCAACCAGCATGCTGACCGCAGCGCAGATACCGCCGAAAATCGTAGCAAGACGCAGTCCCTCCTTTGTATAGGAAGTAACGCTTAACATGGCTGCGTCGTAAAGGCGGTAAAAGTTATTATGCGTCTTTCCTGCCCTTCTCTTTGGCTGCTCATAGGGAATCTCCTTGCGCTTATAGCCAAGCTCTGCCACAATCCCCCGCAAAAAGGGCGTAGGATCGTCCAGACGGCGCAGGATTTCAATAAACTCCCTGTCATAAAGGCCGGAGCCGGTAAAATGCTCGATCTGCTCCACATCGGACATTTTTTTTATGGTCTTGTAATAGCAGGTACGAAGCCAGTACATAAACCGGTTTTCCTTGCTGCTGGTCTTAATTCCGATCACGATCTTGTAGCCGTTTTCCCACTCACGGACATATTTGGGGATCATTTCCACCGGGTCCTGGAAATCTGCCACCATTTCAATGACGCAGTCTCCTGTCACCTGGAGCATACCATAGTAGGGAGAATTAAACTGTCCGAAATTGCGGGCATTAAAAATCGCCTTGATTTTTGGATCACTGCTGCACAGAGTCCGCAGCACCTCCCTCGTTCCGTCCGTAGAATCATTGTCAATAAAGACCAGTTCGTAATCGTACTGGGGAAGTTCATTTTTCAGGATATCTGTTACCGCCTGGCTGATAGGCCCTACATTTTCGACCTCATTGTAGCAGGGGATCAATATGCTGATCTTTTTCATTTGGATGTACATCTCTTTCTAAAATAATCTTGTAATGGTTTATGAAAGCATCTGGCGTATGCCCTGGGAAAAGGAATACGCTTCCTTAAAGCCTCCGGTCAAGGCCGCCAGCTTCTCTACGGAAGGCCGCACAGACAGAGCACCCTCCTTTGCCTGGACAAAGGAGCCATATTCCAGACTTCCTCTGCTTCCCGCCTCTTCCCAGACCTCCTCCACAAAGGAGCGCAGCACCCGCGTATCCCTGCTGGCAACATTGACAATCTCGCTGATTTTCGGGCTGTCCTTTTCAGACGGAAGATGGCGGTACAATTCATATACTGCCTGAACTGCGTCTTCTATATACATAAAATTCCACTGATGAAGGCAGGCGCTTAAGGAAACGCTCTTTCCCTGCGGCAGCTCCCGCACCAGAGTGGAGATAATCGACCAGGGGTGATCTCCGGGGCCGTAGACGCTGAAAAACCGCAGATGGAAATAGTGAAGCCCCAGTTCTTTGCACAGAGGCGCCGCCTTCTGGTAAAATTCCCACTTGGCTTTTCCATACTGGTTGATGGGGGCACATTCCCTGTCCTCGGACATGATTCCGTCCGTAAGGCCATACTCCACTCGGGAGCCTGCATCCATAAAAACAGAGCAGGAAAGGGCCTTTGCAGCCCGGATACATTCCAGAGAGCCTGCCACATTTTTGGCCTGAACCTCCGGAGAATCAATCTCCTGCCGGTTTACGCCGCCCCAGGCAAAATGGAAAAATGCGTCTGCAGAACCAATCTGTGAAACACAGTCCCCAGCCCGGTCCATGGACCAGGGAACGATATGCAGGTTTTCGTGAACCGGAAGCACCTTAAGATGGGGGGAATCCGGACGGGACAGAGCAAAAACCTCTGCCCCTTCTCTCAAAAACAGGGCCGCAAGGTAACTGCCGATAAAGCCGGTTGCCCCTGTGATAATGATTCGCATAAGCTGTCCTCCTAGAGCATTTCCAGATGATTGGAACGCATGGCCCGAATCTCCACCCCAGAACCAAATTTCTCCCGGATCAGGGCCGCAATCTCATCCGTATAGCCGGGAGCAGTGATAATGACGGCGTCCACCGGATGCTCCTCAAAATAAGACGGGGCCACTATGGGCAGATGGGAGGCCGGCGCAAATTTTCCCTGTTTAAAGGGAGCAGAATCAATGATATACTCTGCCTTCTTTCCAAGGCTGGTTGTGGCTGCCAGCGTAAAACCCTGATGGCTGGCTCCCCAGATGGCTGCTTTTTTCTTCCAGGCATCCAGATACTTCATGTAGGTATCCATCTCCCGGCGCAGATTTACATAGCAGTCCAGCAGATTGCCCGTTTCCATCTGGGGACGCTTGCGCACAATAACCGCAAGCGTATCCCTGTTTATCACCTCTGCTTCCTCTACCACAAAGCCCGTACGCTCCAGCAGGGAAGTCAGCGTATCAAAGGTATAGTAGGCAATGTGATCCCGGATCAGCTCATAATAGCTGCTGTGATCCATAATGTACTCAAAACTGGGAACGGTAAGAAGTCCCATTCCGTCATCTTCCAGATTATTGTAAATGCAGCGCAGCATCCCTGTCGGATCCGGCTGATGCTCCAGAAAATTAAAGGATAAAAATACATCATAAAAGCCGCCCGGGATCACCGTATCCGCATTTTCTGTAAATCCCTGCTCTACTGCAAGTCCCTGAGCCCTGGCAAGCTTAACCAGCGCCGGATCATGCTCAATTCCGTGGCCCTCTACCGGAAATTCCTCTAATACTTTTAAAAATTCTCCCTGTCCGCAGCCTACCTCGATAAACCGCTTTCCTTCTAAATGGTAAGTTTCGATCAGATGCCTGTACTGCTTTCTGCGCAGCTCTGCCATGGTGGTGGAATATCCTCCGGCGCGGATCACATCCCGGTAATAATCCACCGGCTCGCAGTCAAACTGCACCAGGCCGCAGCCCATGCACTGGCAGAGATCCAGCGTAAGCCCCTGATCCTCATCTACATGATCTTTATCCGGCATATGCTGGGCGGAAGCCGGCATATTGTCCAGCGTAAGAAGCGGCGTCTCCCACAAAGGAGCACCGCAGGCAATACAACGTTTCATTTGAATATCTCCTTTTTCTCCTGTACCATCCGGCGGATCCCCTCCGAAAAAGGAATCTGCTGGGTAAAACCCACTGCTGCCTTTAATTTCGTCAATTCCGGCATCAGTGACGCCATTCCCTCTGCATTGGGCGGCCTGTCTCCAAAATGATAGCTTCCCAGACTGCCGCAGAGCCGGTGCAGCTCTTCTATATAATCCCGCAGCGGGCGGGTATCTTCCCCCGCCACATTATACACGCCGGCCGGTGCTTTGCCAAGAAGAAGTTTTACCAGCAGCTCTGCGGCCTCGGTCACATAGAGAAAATTCCACTGCTGGGTACAGGGCCCCATTTCCATATGCCCCCCCTTTAAAAAGGTGTCAATGCAGGTGGAAATCAAAGACCATGGGTGATCTCCCGGGCCGTAGACGCTGAAGATCCGGGTGTGGATATAGTCCATGTGAAGCTGTCTGGAAAGTTCCCCGGCCTGCTTACAGACCAGCACCTTATCCTTGCCGTACTCAGATACCGGATGGCAGGGCTGATCCTCCCTCATGGGAGAATCGCAGATTCCGTACTCCGCCTGAGAACCCGAAAAGAGGAACCGGCTGCAGCCAAGGGCTCCGGCTGTTTTGACAGCCGAAAGCGCATAGCCGATGTTTTTCGCCTGAAGAGCCGGATCCTGCCGGTTGGCGCTTCCCGCTCCCTCCCAGCCAAGATGTAGCCAGGCAAAAGCGTCTGTGATATCCATCTCCTTCAGGCTTTCTATCTCGTTTAAATTACATTCCAGAATCCTTACGCTTCCCCCAAGCCCCTCTCTCCGGCCTTCTTGTCCATCGAGAGGCAGCGCCTTTAAAAAGGACAGGCCCGCTGAACCGGGCCGTGCCACAGCATACACCTTCTGTCCCTGTTTTAAAAGTTCCTCCACTGCAGCCCTTCCGATAAAGCTGGTAGCTCCTGTGACGATCACTGCCATATGGCTGTCTCCTTTTCTGTCTGTTTTTCTGCCGGTTCTCCCAACCGGGAATTATTCCCTGATTCTGGGAATGATCATATTCCGATCCATCTCCTCCTCAGGAAGGAAGGGAGCCAGATCCTCTAAAGGCGGCGATACCAGCGTTCCGTCCGGCAGCCTCTTGGCCGAGGACTTTGGCTCAAAGTTCTGATCCATGGATACAAAGATCTCGCAGATCACAGGACCTTCGGCAGCCAGCGTCTGCTCCACTGCCTGGGCAAGCTCACTGTTGTGCTCTGCCTTTATATAAGGATATCCGTAGGCGCCTGCCAGCTTTTCCATATCCGGGAAACTTAAATCCCCGCTGTCCACTCCGATGCCGATCAAAGGCTCTCCGAAGAAATTCTTCTGAGTCTGGCGGATGGAATGATAGCCGCCGTTATTGATTAAAAATATTTTAATTCCCATTTTATGGTGAATAATCGTCTGAAGCTCCTGAAGGTTCATCTGGATGCTTCCATCACCTGTTACAAGGATCAGATCCTCTCCGGAACGATCCTTTCCCTGGCTGTAGCAGCGGCTGTTTCTGGAAGCGGCCCAGGCGCCAATGGCTGCAGGCAGATCATAGCCCATGGCTGCTACGGCAGAATTGGTAATAAACCGCTGTCCCTTCTTAATTACATATGCATGACCGCCTACCACGCAGGCAGAACCATTTCCCACTACCGTAATCTGGTCTTTCTTCAGGCGGCTGCTGATGGCCTGAATAGCCGCATAGACGTTCGCCGGCTCCTGATCGGTGAAATTCCAATGCTTTTCCTGTACTACCGGATAGGTTTCCTTCCACATCCTGCAGGTCTCGCTCCAGCTCATGCCCGGAAGGCCTTCTCCGCCTCCAAAGAGCTGCTTTTCTCCCTTTTTGCTCAGGCTTTCTGCCAGCTGGTTTCCTTCTTTTTCCAGAATTTCATCCAACGCTCTGTCCAGCTGCTCCAGCAGATCCTTCGCATCTGCATGAACCGCCAGATCTGCATGCACCGAAGGCTTCTTTAATTCTTCACTGTCAATGTCATTTACGATCACAAAGGCGGCTCTGGCCCAGGTCTTGTAGTTGTAGCCCACCTGCCGGATGCTCAGACGGCTTCCCACAGACAGCACCAGATCACTGTTCTGGATGGCGAAATTGCCGGCACGGTCTCCCATATTGCCGGCTCGGCCTGTATACAGAGGATGCTCATCCCAGATGCAGTCCTCGCTGTCCCAGCCCGTAATCACGGGAATACCAAGTTTCTCTGCCACCCGCATAAACACATCGTGGGCTCCGGCGATGCGGATGCCGTTTCCCGCATTGATCACCGGACGCTTTGCAGCCCGAATCTTTGAAAGGATCAGATCAGCCGTTTCCCTGCTCACCTTGCCCGGAAGCAGCTGACGCTTCTCACCCTTTCCGGCCTCATCCTCAGGAATAGCATGGATATTTCCCATTGTTCCCCAGCCGGTTCCGCCATTTTCATAATCCTCCGGATCAAAGCCATCCAAATCCTCCGTTTCCACAAAAGCCCCCTGGACATTCAGCGGAATATCCAGCCAACAGGGGCCGGGACGGCCGGACTTTGCCAGATACAGGGCCTTTTCCAGACAATACCGGATCCTCATGGGGTCAATCACCATTTCTGAATACTTTGTCATGCAGTCAATGGACTTACAGATATCAAACTCCTGATCTCCCATCGCCCGGATTCCCACACCGGACCATCTGGCTGTGGTATCGTAGCGCACCTGACCGGAAAGAATCAGCATGGGAATGGAATCCAGCCACCCTCCCAATACGCCTGTAATCGCATTGGTGCCGCCGGGACCTGTGGTAACGCACAGAGCGGCAATCTCATTGTGAATCCGTGCATATGCCTCTGCCGCTATGGCGCAGGCCTGCTCATGGTGATTATAGATGCAGCAAAGCCCTTCCTGATGGCCCAGGGCATCGTCCAGATGCATCGCTCCGCCGCCTGTTACCATAAACGCCTGACGGATTCCTGCCTTTGCAAGCATTTCCGAAATATAATTTGAAACCTTTATTCTCATATCTTCTCCTTTGCTGTACCGCAATCCGATATCAAAGGGGACAGCCCATCTGCCCCCAACATCATACGGTGAGTATATCACAAAACCATTAAAAAGCCTACTACCATTTTCCCTGGCAGGGGTTCCCGGCTGCCGGGAAACTCCTTCCATTCCTTCCAGTAAGCTTCACTGGAAATCCAGCCGTCCACCCGCTATAATGACCCTCGTAATGCAACAACGGATTTTCGGCCGACACACACATTTCAAAAGGAGAGAATTTTATTATGAAAAAACAGACAAAGCTTCTGGCTGTATTATCCACCGCAGTTCTGACTGCAGCCCTTTCATTTCCCGCATATGCAAAAAATGCAGGCTGGGCACAGGAAAACGGCAACTGGTACTATTATGACTCCTACGGGGAGCCCCTTACCGACACCTGGAAGAAATCCGGCGACGACTGGTACTATCTGGATTCCGACGGGATCAGAGCCACATCCGCCCAGATTGACGAATACTATGTAGATGAAGACGGAAAACGCGTTACGATGAAATGGGTTTCCGTAGAAAATGAGGATTACTGGTCTGAGCAGGATGAACCGGAGTTTCTCTACTATTATTATGGAAGAGACGGAAGAGCCTTAACCTCCACCTGGGCCTCCATTAATGGACAGTGGTATTATTTTAACGAGGATTCCATCATGGAAACCGGATCCATTCAGGTAGATGGCTTTAATTACTATCTGGGCGAAGACGGAAGCCGCAAGACCGGCTGGGTACTTTTAGAAGATGAAACAGACGATCCTGAAATCATTGAATCCTGGTACTACTTCGATAACAGTGGAAAGCGCATCGAAAATGCCATTGACAAAAAAATCAGTGGCGCTTACTACACCTTTGTAGACGGAAAGATGCAGACCGGCTGGTTTAAGCTTCCTGCAGCAGAAAACACCGCCACCGCTTCCGAGGCTGTCAAAGCCGACACCTCCTCTATTTCCGGCTATCAGTATTATGATGAGGACGGAAAGCGCGCCTCCGGCTGGAGAACCATCGAGGGTGCCGAGGGCATCAGCGAGGAAGCCGAGGTTTACAAGTTTTACTTTAAAAACGGCGTTCCCCATCACGCACAGTCCGGACTGGAGCTCTTCTCCATCGACTCCAAAAAGTACGCCTTTAACACAAAAGGCGAAATGCAGACCGGAAAACAGTCTGTAAACATTGGTGAAGGAGTCTCTGCCAACTTCTACTTCGGCGAGGATGGAGCCATGAAAACAGGAAAGCAGACGATCTACGACGAAGATCTGGGCGAAACCCAGAACTGGTACTTCCACACCGACGGCTCCAAAAAGGGCCAGGGCTATCACGGCGTCAAAGATAACACACTCTACATTCAGGGGCTCCGTCAGGAAGCCGATCCCGATCTGCGTCTTGCCCCGGCTGACCTGGACGGAACCCGCTACTTAATCAATGCCAACGGCGCGATCCAGAAGGCCGGTTCCTCCTCCAAATCCAACGCAAAGCCTGAGCTGGGCTCCGGATATAAGGATTTTAAGGATGAAAACGACGTAATCTGGACTGTAAATACAAGCGGAATCATTCAGTAACACCTGTAAAAAGCTCCCGTTCTGCCCTGCATCCGTTCACTTTCCGGCGGACGGGAGTCTGAAGCTTTTATAAAAAGCCATATCAAAACACCCTGAACACAGCGGTTTTTGATATGGCTTTTCATTTCTCCTTTACAAATTCCCCTATCAATGCTAAACTGTTTCAACAGATCGTCTAATTTTTCAGAAATTTAATCTTTTTTTTGTTTATTTTGCTTTTTTTGAAAAATTTTGAAAAACGGCGGTATATTTTTCGTTCTCATGCGTTATTTATTATAGACCGATCAGGTTTATTTAAGGAGGATATAAATGAGAGAACTTGCTGTTTTTTACTGTCCAAAATGCGGATATTATGCATATTACCAGACATCACGCCATCCCCAGTGTCCCCGGTGCAATTCAAAGGACACCATGAATATGGTAAGAATGCATTACAAAGAATTTATGGATATGAGCTGTCAGGAAAGGGACGATTATCTTGGAAATGAGATCCTAAAGCAGAACCCTTCCCTGATGGAGCGCATAACAGCTCCCCATAAGAAATACAACAGCCGTGAAGTCATTGCAGAAATGAATATGGAAATCATGCGCCTGGATACAGAAAATAAAGTGCTCAGCGATACCGTAAAATGGATGCACGATACGATCTGGGAAATGATGCGTGAGCAGAGGAAGGCCCAAAAGCAGGCAGCGGCTTCCTGCGAAGATTCTTCCATTCGGGGATAATCAGCACTGCCCTCAAAATCCCTCTTCCTTTTGTGCGTTATGTAATGTATAATGAACTTACAGAACATTGTATTGTGCATTTTTACTTTTCAGACATACAGACACGAAAGGAGCGGTACTATGAGCGGTAAGATCATAACCATTGCACGGCAATTCGGAAGCGGCGGACGGGAGGTTGCGATGCGTACCGCCAGGGAGTTAAACATTCCCTTCTATGACAGGGAGCTGGTTGAGATGGCAGCTGAAAAGATGGGCCATGCGGCAGTCAGCGTAGAAAAGGTAGATGAATCGGCACTGATGGGCTTTCTGGCTGATTATCAGCTCACAAGGGAACCCAATTCCGTTACCGGCTACGGGCTTTCCCTCACCGACAGCACCTATGTAACCCAGACTATTATCATCGAAACACTGGCCCGAAAAGGCCCCTGCGTGATTGTGGGACGCTGCGGAAACTACGCCCTGCGCTCCAGAAATGATGTACTCGACCTGTTTATATGCGCAAATATGGAGGACCGTATTCACCGGATTATGGAACGGTATCATTTCTCCGAAAAAGACGCTGTAAACGCCATCCGTTCCACGGACAAGCGCCGGAAAAATTACTACGAAAACTATACGCATCAGAAATGGGGTTCCATTGACTCCCATCAGATGCTCTTAAATGTCAGCCGTCTGGGCATGGATCGAACCATAGAGATCATCAAACAGCTTTACAACAGTTAAATACGGTATTATTTCCATAAATATTTGCCTGTTTTCACTTGAAATATCCCATAGTATGTCATATATTTATACTGCCCCCTGACGGGGGAGGATCTTATACGAATGAGGAGTATGAAATGGATATCAAGCAGTTGATGAACAGTCTCAAAGAAACCTATGGATTTACCGGAACCGAGTGGAGTGCTTCAGAGGACAGCTCCCTTACAGAGTTTTCCTTTTGGCTTACAGAGGACCACATTACCCGTTTTATCGAAAAAGCCGGTCGTCTGAATGCCATCGTAGAATCCTGCGCCAACATGGTCAGCATCTGCGAACCGGGATTAAAGGATACCCTGATGGCTACCACCATCCAGTGCTGCGGAGCAAATCAGCTTAAAATCCGCACCTCGGAATCCATGTTAAAAATGCTGATTGGTTCAATCTTTGACTGATCTCTTCGTAAATATGACATACGGCGGATATTGCCCGGCAGCTGGGAAAGCATGCGCTCTTCCTGTATGCCGGGCAATGCATTTCCAGAAAGGAGACCTCCTATGAAAAAATGTATGCTGCAAACCCTTTGTATTTCTGCCCTCCTTTCCCTGGGCCTGTCCCTTACCGCCCTGGGAGAAGAACGGATTACTGACATATCCCTTATTTTCAGCTATGACAGAAGCCCGGAAGGCGGAGAAGAGGTAGGTACGCTGACCGCCGATTCCAGCAACAGCCAGTTTACTGTAGAAGGCTCAGAATATGTAAAAGATGATGATATCTGGTCCTATGGCGAACAGCCCATAGGGGAAGTGGAGCTTTCTGCAAACGAGGGCTTTTATTTTCCCACTGCAACCCGGAGCCTCTTCCATCTTTCCGGCTGCGGCGTACAGTACCAGAGCGCCCATACAGAGGATGAGGGAAGCACTCTGATTCTCCATGTACGCCTTCCAAGAATCGATGGTACTCTCCCCGCCCCTCTCAGCGCAGACTGGAGCGGATATGAAGCTGTATGGGATGAGGTAGAAGGCGCAGACCGCTATGAGGTACAGCTGATGAAAGACGGCCGCAGCCTTACCACTGTATCCTGCCGTACCCTTTCCCACAGCTTTGAGGACTGGATCAACAACGAAGGCTCCTATACCTTCCGTGTCCGGGCATTCAGCAGCTACGAACACAAAAACAGCGGCTGGTGCTCCGATACCGAAGCCCTCGTCATAACTGCGGATGAAGCCAGCCTGAACGATCGGGGAAGCTGGAAGGAAGAAAACGGTAAATCCCTCTTCCTGTACCCCAACGGTGCATTCCCGCAGATGGCCTGGCGCCAGATCGACGGCAAATGGTACTTCTTTGACGGAGATGGATACATGGTTTCCCAGTGCTACGTCCGCTCCAGAACCTCCAGCCTCTATCACTGGATAGGAACCGACGGCGTGTGGGATGAAAGCGGGGATACGGAACAGCCCAACAGGGCCCGGTATGCGGTATATTGATCCTCCGTCATCCCCCCAGCGTCACATCCTGCCTGCTGTACCATCTAAGGGCATCTTCTACATGGCCGGGTTTAAAATCCGGCCAGTAATCGTCTATCACATAGATGTCTGAATACACAGACTGCACGGGGAGAAAACCTGACAGCCGCCGTCTGCCGCCCCAGCGTATAATCAGATCAATCCGGGATACATCTGCGGTTTTCAGCTGTTCTCCCAACCGTCCGTCTTTCAGACCAAAATCCCATTCCCAGCTGTAATTTACAAGGAAATTAATCTTCATACCGCCTTTTCCAAAGGTCTGACGGGTTGTATAGGGCAGCAGCTCTTTTGGAAACACGGAAGATTGGGTATTTCCCAGCACCAGAAGCTCTGCATCCTCCTTTGACAGCTCCTCTACCGCCGCCACGCAGGCAGCTGTAAATGCACGGCGCTGAACCGAGGGGCGTTTTGTATTATCTGCTGTAAAGCCGTAAAAGGTCATTTCTTTAATTCCCATCTCCCGGCACATCCGAAACAGCTCCATTCCAGGAGAAATCCCGCGATCGTAGCCCTCTGCCTTATCCATTCCCTCTCTCACTGCCCAACGGCGGTTGCCGTCAGGGATAATGCCGATGTGTTTCGGAAGTCTCATATTCTGTATCCGTCCTTTCATGGTTGATAGTGGGAGTATGGACAGGAAATGAGGGGGGTATTCACTTTCCGGATTCAATCTTCTCAGATAGAATCCAGACATATGCAGCTTTTTCCATATGATCATATAACAAAAAATAACTGAGAGAAAACAACCGATTTGTGTTTTCTCTCAGTCGTGAACATACTGCACTTACACTCCCAGCCACTTCCACAGATCTTCAAGCTCACACCGTGCCAGCGCCATAACACGGTCTGCCGCTCCATAGTACATATGGATCACATTATCTCTCATAAATGCTCCGCAACTAAATACCACGTTGGGATAGAATCCCGCTGTTTCATATGATTCCTCCGGCTCAAGAACCGGACGGCTTCCTGCTGCCAGAACGTTTTCCGGATGTTCCAGATCAAGCAAAGCCACATTCATACAATAGCGGTTACTTTCCCTGTCTGCTCCATGATAAAGGATCAGCCACCCCTTCTCCGTGCGGATCGGAACTGCGCCTCCGCCATTGCGCGCCCCATCCCACTGAAATCTCGGAAGCTTCAGCAGCTGATGGCCGCCCCAGTGATAAAGATCCGGCGACTCGGCAACCCACATCTGAGCCATACCGATCTGACGGGGAACCGGTCTGGTCAGGGCATAATATTTTCCTCCAATTTTCTCCGGAAAAATAGTAACATCACGGTTTTCTGTGACAAAAATAACTCCCTTTTTCTCCACTGACACAAAATCCTCTGTCACTGCCAGTGCCGTAGTAATTCCATGGCAGGAAACAGCCGTGTAGTTAATATAGTATGTATCTCCAATTTTAGTAATACGGGCGTCTTCTGTACCAAATCCTTCTAATTCCTGATCCGGTTTGATAAATGGCTTCTCATCTACGGTAAAATGTACCCCGTCTTTACTTCTGGCCAGACGAAGATGGGAAATCGAGGTAAGATATGCATATGTTTCCTTTTCTCTGTCATAAACTTTCCGCGGATCAGAAAAATCATATCTGGGATCATCACGCTTCAGCTGCTTTACACCTACAGCCCATGTGCCGTCTGACTGTTCCTCCAATACCGGCACTGCTGCATAATCATCTGCGTTTCCATTATTTTCGTCAGCAAGCGGCTTTTCTGCCACACGCAAAAGCAGAAGAATCTCATCCTTATATTCTGCCACCCCCGCATTAAACGTACATACCACCTCAAAATCCGGCCTGGATGGTTTTACCATTTCAGGAGTAACCAGGGGATTGAATTTTTCTCTGATAAATGGTGTCATAATCTTCTCCTTTTATTTCAACACAAACTGAATTCCTTTTGTAAAATTCTTTCTAAATACAATAAATAAAATCAATATAGGCATTGTCAAAATAACAGTACCTGCATACATGGGCCCCGGATACGCCTGATACGGGCCAAACATCTGCGCTAACAGAACATTTATAGTCTGAAGCTGTATATTCTTTACTGCAATCATATCCCATAAAAGCTCTACCCAACGTTCCATAAATAAAAACAGGAAAATAATGGTGGTAATCGACCGGCTCATAGGCAATACAACTTTTCGGATAATCGTATAGGTTCCTGCCCCGTCTATCCTGGCTGCTTCTATAATCTCATCCGGAAGAGCCTTAAAGAAATTCGTATACAGAAATACCGCCCATAAGCTCATCGCCTTTGGTACAATCATGGCTGCATATGTGTTATATATTCCCATGTTTTTCACAACCAGAAACTGCGGAATCAGAAGAATCATGGTAGGGAAAAACATCTGAAACATAATAAAGGAATCAACTTTTTTTCTCCCTTTAAAATTCACCTTAGCCAACGCATATGCAATCATAATACCAAACAGCATCATCAGCAGAGTAGAAGAAAGCGTAACAAATAAGCTGTTAAAAAACGCCTTAATCCACGGCTTAGTCGCCACTCCCTTATCTCCAAAGATAAGCCATTGATACGATCGAAGAGTAAATTCAGAAGGCATAAATCCCTTATCTACCTGATCCCATGGAGCCAGAGAATTAAACAGCATATAGAGATATGGGTAAAGAGCTATGCACAGCATAGTAATTCCAATTGCATAAACCACTATGTTTTTTAATGTTTTTTTACCACGCATTACTCTCACCCCATTTCTCCAGAACCTTTTTAATCAGACCAATCGATAAAAATGTAATCAGCGCCGCTATAATCGCAATGGCAGAGCCATAACCTGTATTTAATTTATTAAATGCTTCATCATAAATCTGAAGAACCCATGTATTGGTCGCCCCATTCGGGCCTCCGTTTGTCAGAAGATATGGCTCTGTAAAGATATGGAACACCACACCTGTAGCCAAAATACAAACTGTATAAAATGCAGGATACAACAGAGGAAGCGTAATCTTAAAAAATCGCTGTATTCCCACCGCTCCATCCAGATCCGCCGCCTCATAAACCTCCAAAGGAATGCTTTCAAGTCCTGATTCTATGATCAAAGCATAATATCCTGAAAATTTCCAGACCATAATCAAAGCAATCACTGCCGGAGCCAGCACTGCGGAATTAAGCCAGTTAATATTTACCCCGAAGGTACTCCTTATCCAGACATTAATTCCGCTTTCATAACTGAGTAATCCCCGGACAACAACAGAGGACGCTACTCCGGATGCCAGATATGGAAGGAAAAATCCAATAATGAATACACTTTTAAACCTCGGCATATGGTAAATCACAAGCGCCTCTGCCATTGCGCAAATCAAAACTGCCGGTACAAACAGAAGAAAAAATTTATATGTAGTAAAAAACGCCTTATGTACCTTTACATCACTTATGGCTTCAATAAAATTTGAGATTCCTACAAACTCATATTTGGGAGAAATCAGATTCCAGTCTGTAAAGGCCAAATATAATGTCCATATAAGGGGAATCAGAAAGAATACCACTCCGAATACCAGATATGGCGATATAAGAAACCACCCTGTCCGCGATTCGCCCCGTTTTATCCTTCCGGCCCCTTTCATCTTTTTCCGTACTGACATGTCCGTTCCTCCCATAATATCATATTATTGTAAAATCCCCTCAACGGCAGCCTTCACATCTGCCCATGCTTCTTCCGGTGTCTTTTCACCATTCAGAACAGGAACCATACCCAGCTCTCCAAGAGCGGTGTGAGTTTCAACATAATCTGCATTATCAATCGCAGGTACTGCATTCTTTACATTCTCTGCGAACGGAACAAGTTCAGGAGACGTCTCAAACAAAGCCTTAAATTCATCATTATTTAAAAGATCATCCTGTGCCGGAAGCAGATATGTGGTATCCATCCACTCGCCGTCATGAGCTCCGTCTTCATATACCCACTTGATAAATTCAAACGCTGCCTTCTGCTGTTCTTCTGGAACCTGAGAATAAATGACAACACCCTTATTATCAGACATGGTTTTTACATTCTCAACAGGTACATCATCCGGTACAGGAGCTGCTGCCACTACATACTCTGTTTCATATCCCAATTCCGGATATTTCTCATGCATTGCCTTGTATCTAAATGGAACAAACTGAGTGCAAAGAGCAATTCCCGTTTCAAATGGATCTGTTACTTCCTGTGCAAGCAGATAACCATTTTTGTTCATCTCATCAAAGAAACGGTACACCTCTACAGCCGCTTCATCATCTGCCACCAGTTTATTGTTTTCAATAAATGCATTTCCCTCAGAAGCACCGATATACAGTGTCAGGTAATCCCACCAGCGTTTATACCAGGATGTATTTGTAAATGCATTGCTGGCCCAGACAAACTTATCCGGATATTTTTCTTTTAATGCAGCACCAACTTCATATACTTCTGAATAGGTTTTCGGGGCCGCGTCAAATCCCAGTTCCTTCAGAAGATCAATTCTCCATAAAAACATACTCGGGTTGGAAAACATAGGCAATACATACTGATGTCCGTCTCCGAATTCCCAGGACTCCATCATTCCTGTCATTCCCCGGCTGGTTACAACCTCATCAAATCCCTCAAAACTGTCAAATGGAACAATCGCCTCTGACTCTGCCAGCTGGGCGCCAAATCCGCGGAATACATTTTCGCTGGCTGCCGGAGCAGTACCGCTGGCAATGGCTGACTGAATACCTGCCTCTGAAGAAGGTGATTCCGGCATTGCACTGACGGTTACATTTACATTGGGATTCACTTCCTTATACTGCTGTGCCATACTCTCCCAGAAAGCCTGCTGTGCAACCTGAGGCGCAGACCAGAATTCAATATTAACTACCTCACCGCTTCCCTCTTCTTTGGCCTCTGCAGCGCTGCTGCCTTCTGTTTTAGCACCAGATGCCGATGTTTCCGCCGGCTTTTCTGCCGGAGCTGAACATGCTGTCAGCATTGTCATTGCTGCCAGGATCATCGCTGTTGCTCTCAAACTTTTTTTCCGCATATTGTACCCTCCGTTTTCCTTGATAATTCCTTACTTTTAATATTATTTTTTAATCATTTAAATTTTATTTCATTTTATTTTTGACTAAAATTACTATTTTTTTCAGGAATTACTAAATGTTATGAGTAAATCATAATAAAAAAAGACAGCTGTGTCAAGTGTTTTTAAACTTTAATTAACATTAATTATATTTAAGTTTAATATTAATAATACTAGATTTTTTATCAAAAATGTATTATACTATTTATATAAAATCAGATCGACATTTTCAGAAAACAAAAAACAAGGCAGGTTACCTATATTATGAAAAAAAAGAAAATCTCCATGAAGGACATTGCAGAAGCCCTAAATGTATCCATCAACACCGTATCCCTTGCACTAAATAACAAGGCAGGTATCAGCGAGGAAACACGGCAGACTATTATTAAAAAAGCAAAGGAAATAGGATACAGCATTCCCTCTCAGATAAAGCCCATAAGAAATATTGCCCTTTTGCTCTGCAAGCGATACACCAATAATCTTTCGTTCTACTCCCGGGTCGTCTACGGAGTAACTTCCTATGCCAGAGAACACTCATGCAATGTAATCGTTGACTTTTTCGACAGCAGCCGCCCTTCTCTTCCCCAGGCAGTAATAAACAACAGCGTAGACGGTATACTCACAGCCGGATGTATTTCAGAAGACTTCCTCTCTCTTCTTTCCAACACCCGTCTTCCTTTTGTACTGATTGACCATATATCCTTTCACACCCCTGCAGACAGTGTCGGAACACAAAACCTGTACGGAAGTTATGCAGCAACAGAATATATGATCAAAAAAAACCACCGCTCTCTGGGATTTGTGGGAGATATACATTACTCCAACAACCTCCGTGAACGGTGGATGGGTTTTTCCAACTGTATTATAGATCATAAAGATTATGGTGTTTGCCAGTCCCCGGAGCAATACTCTATCCTGTCGTCCATTGCTCCATCTGTCATCTCAATGGATTATAACCGTCTGGCACAGGAATTAAGAGCAATGCCTGCTCTCCCTCAGGGCTTTGTCTGCTGTAATGACGAAACAGCCATCTGCCTTTATCAGGCACTGGACACTATGGGAATCCGACCGGGACGGGATATATCTGTGATCGGTTTTGACGATATCGAAAACAGCACTCTGGTTCAGCCCAATCTTACAACCATGCATGTTCCAAAAAAACAAATGGGAGAAACTGCAATCGCCCGGCTTTGCAGCAGGATCGAAAATCCTTCCCTGCCAATACAGCACATCTCCCTTCCTGTGTACCTGACGGAACGTAAGTCGGTGATCAGCAGGTAAAAATAATCCCTGAAACGGGCTTATGATTAAACTCCGTTTCAGGGATTATTCTTTTTCTATTCAAAAAACCTGTTTAAACTCTCCTGCATCTGAGCCTCTATCTCAGACGCCTTTTCCATATTTTCCGCACTGACCGACAAATATACCTTCATTTTAGGCTCCGTACCGGAGGGACGAACCACAGCCGAACAATGATCCTCCAAAATAAACTTCAATACGTCCGACTTAGGCAGACCATCCAGACCCTCTGAATAATCCAGGCACTTCAGCACCTTCTTATCCCCAATGCTTTCCACACCCCGGCGCAGAGAAGCCATGATATCCTTCATCTTCCGAAACCCTGAGGCGCCCTCAAAAACAAAGGAATGAAGGGTATTAAGACAATAACCATAAGTCTGATACAGCTCCTCCAGCTTCTGCCACAGACTGACTCCCTGAGCCTTATAGTAAGCAAACATCTCGCAGATCAGGAAGGCAGCATTCACGCCGTCTTTATCCCGTACATAAGAGCCGCTGAGGTAACCATAGCTTTCTTCAAATCCGAAGATATATCTCCGCTCCTGTCCCGCCTGCTCCAGCAGTCCAATTTGCTCTCCGATAAACTTAAAGCCTGTCAGAACGTTCTTCGTCTCCACTCCGTAATGAGCTGCAATCCGTTCCGCCATATCAATGGTCACAATGGTCTTTATCATAACCGGATTCTCCGGCATGGTTCCATTGGCTCTTCTCCGGCTGCAGATATAGTCAAGAAGAAGCATACCCGTCTCATTTCCACTCAAAAGAACATGATTGCCCTGCTCATCCTTTACCGCAATTCCCACGCGGTCACAGTCCGGGTCCGTAGCCAGTAAAAGATCTGCATCCCGCTCTTTCGCATACTCAATCCCCAAAGCCATAGCCTCACGGATCTCCGGATTGGGATAGGGGCAGGTGGGAAAATGACCATCGGGAGCTTCCTGCTCCTTCACCACTGTAATATTCGTAAAACCACTCTCTTTCAGAGTCCGGAGTACCGGCTTTAAGCCCGTACCGTTTAAAGGCGAATAAATAATAGCCACATCCCTGTCAGCGGCGTCCTGAGGCCCAAGCACGCTCTGAGACTTCACGCAATCCACAAAATCAGCTGTAACCTCTGAACTAATCCACCGAATCCGTCCGCAGTCCACAGCTTCATCAAAGTTCATTTTTGAAATACCTTCAAATATATCAACCGCTTCAATTTCATCCAAAATTGCAGCCGCAGCCTCTGTGGTGATCTGGCAGCCATCGGAACCATATACCTTGTAGCCGTTATATTTAGACGGGTTATGTGAAGCAGTTACCATAATCCCAGCTTCACATCCCAGCCTGCGAACCGCAAAGGACAGACAGGGGGTAGGCATCAGTTCATCATAAATATATACCTGAATTCCATTTCCGGCAAAAACCTGAGCTGCCACTCTGGCAAATACATCAGATTTAATTCGTGAATCATAGCTGACTGCAATCCCCTTCTTCTGGCCTCCATGATTTTTTACATACTCTGCCAGACCCTGGGATGCTTTTGCCACTGTATAAATATTCATACGATTGGTGCCCGCTCCGATCACTCCGCGCAGACCGCCGGTGCCAAATTCCAGATTGCGGTAAAAAGCGTCCTCCTGCTTAGCGCCATCCTCCTGCATTTCCTTTAATTCCTTGATTAAATCCTTATCCTCAACGGCATACCTCAGCCATCGGATGTATTCCTTCTGTATCTGCTGTTTTGTAAACATCAAGTCAGCTCCTTCCGCCAGTAATCCAATGTCTCTTCAATTGTCTGCTCCAGTGAAATCTCCTGCTTCCATCCGGTACATCTTTGAAGTTTCGATATATCCGCCTCGATCACAGGCACATCCACCGGACGCAGGCGGCTTTGATCCACCTCAACTTCGATCTTTACCTTGGAATAATTCAAAATCATATCCAGTATATCCTGAATGGCAACTGCATGGCCTGAACCTACATTGTAGCTTTCTCCCGCAGCCCCCTGCTCCATAAGCATTGTATATGCCCGAACCACATCACGGACATCGGAAAAATCCCGCTTTGCACTCAGGTTTCCCACGCGGATCACTGGGGCACGCAATCCTTTTTCAATTTCTGCTATCTGCCGGCAAAAATCTGCCACTACAAATACGGGCGTCTGATTGGGACCTACATGATTAAATGCACGAACCATCATCACATCCATCCCATATGCCTGTGCATATATCTTCCCGATCATATTCTGACAGGCCTTTGTAGCTGCGTAGATATTCCCCGGACGGAGCACATTTTCCTCATTTACAGGAATCTCCTCCGGCCGCACATGGCCATACTCTTCCCCTGATCCAATCAAAAGAACTCTGGGCCTATAATCCAGCTCCCGAACTGCATCCAGCACATTTAAACTGCCCTTTATATTCACATCCACTGTAAGTCCCGGATTCTTCCATGACAAAGCCACAGAGCTCTGGGCTGCCAGATGAAAAATATAATCCGGACGCTTTTCCTTTAACAGAGCTGCAATCGACTCCTTTTCCAGAATATTCAGATCACAGATCTCAATCCCCTGCTTTTTTATTGTTTCCTGCGGCATCTTAGTAACAACAATAGACCATACGCAGTTTTTCTGTATATGGTCTATTAAATAGCTGCCTACGAAGCCTGCCGCACCTATAATCAATGCTTTCTTCATAGTCGTCCTCAATATTTATTTTAAATTGGCAATTTTGATCTCTTCTGCAACCAGAGCCATGTCATTATCTACCATTCTGGTTACCAGCTCTGCAAATGGAATTTCTCTTGTCCATCCCAGCTTTTCCTCTGCCTTAGCAGGATTTCCCAGAAGCACATCCACCTCTGCAGGACGGAAGAACTTCTTATTTACCTTAACAATCACCTGTCCGTTTTCAGCGTTGATTCCTACCTCATCTACGCCTTCACCCTGCCACTTTACCTGAATTCCCACATGGGCAAATGCGGTCTCTACAAACTCACGAACTGTTCTGGTCTCATTGGTAGCGATTACATAATCGTCCGGCGTCTCCTGCTGCAGCATCAGCCACATGGCGCGGACATAGTCCTTGGAATGACCCCAATCGCGCTTGGAATCCATATTTCCCAGCTCCATGTACTCCTGAACGCCCTGCTTGATTCTTGCAACTGCATCTGTGATCTTTCTGGTAACAAATTCCTTGCCGCGGCGCTCACTCTCATGGTTAAACAGGATACCGCTGCATGCATAAAGTCCGTAGCTCTCACGGTAATTCTTAGTAATCCAGTGACCGTACAGCTTGGCAACACCGTAAGGGCTTCTTGGGTAAAATGGAGTTTTCTCTGTCTGAGGCATCTCCTGAACCAGACCAAACATCTCACTGGTAGATGCCTGATAAAAATGAGCAGAAGGCTTTACAGTGCGGATTGCCTCCAGCATATTGGTAACGCCGATAGCGTCAATATCTGCTGTAGCGATAGGCTGCTCCCAGCTGGTTGCCACAAAGGACTGGGCTGCCAGATTGTAAACCTCATCTGCCTGAGAAATTCTCATAGCGTTAATCAGAGAGATCACGTCGGTCATGTCAGCATAGATAAAATGAATCTTATCCTTAATATGCTCCACATTGCCGTAATCTACAACGCTTTTTCTTCTCATAATGCCATAAACATTGTATCCCTTCTCCAGCAGAAGCTCTGCCAGATAAGAACCATCCTGACCTGTAATTCCTGTAATCAATGCATTCTTCATTTTTTATCTCCTTAAATATATTCATCTCTGTTGCAGATTTTCAGATTTTCCAAAACCTTCTTTATGTCACCGGCACTGTCCTTGGCGCAGATCAGCGTGGCGTCCTCTGTATCCACTACGATCAAATCATCCAGGCCAACTGTGGCAATCAGCTTCTTTCCGCCCTGAATGATGCAGTCTCTGGTATTTACTGTGATAATATTCCCATTTACCACATTTCCAAACTCATTTGTCTTTTTGATCCGCTCCACTGCCAGCCAGGAGCCCACATCATCCCAGCCAAAGGTACCGGGAAGAATATAGATATTCTCTGCCTTTTCCATAATGCCATAATCAATAGACTGAGATTCCATGGCATGAAATTCCTTATCAAGCACCATCTCCTGTTCCGCCGTTCCGATGGACTCCTTAATCGTCATTAAATGGCTGTAGGTATCCGGCATAAATTTCTGCATATTTTTTAGAATCGAAGAAACCTTCCATATAAACATACCGCTGTTCCAGAGGTATTCTTCACTTGCCAGATACTCCTTGGCAACCTCTAAGGTAGGCTTTTCCACGAAACGGTCTACCTTAAAGGCCCGTCCCTCCATCTCACGGGAATCAAACTTAATATATCCGTAACCGGTTTCCGGATAATCCGGAGTGATACCGATGGTAACCAGATTGGTATTTCCCTCTGCCAGCGCACAGGCGTCCTTTACCGTGGACAAATACATCTTATTAAATTTAATCAAATGGTCAGAGGGAAGCACCAGCATCACTGCATCCTCATACTTTTTAGAAATATGAACTGCCCCCAGGCCGATACAGGGCGCTGTATTGCGGCCTATGGGCTCACAGAGGATGTTTTCCTCCGGAATTCCCGGCAGCTGCTCCAGAGCCAGCTGCTTGTAATCCTTATTCGTAGCAATATAGATATCCTCCAGCTCAACCAGCGGCGAAATTCGCTCTACGGTCAGCTGAATCATCGTCTTTCCGTCATCTGTCAGAGATAAAAACTGCTTCGGCAGGCTCTTGCGGCTTCTGGGCCAGAATCGCTCCCCGCGGCCGCCTGCCATGATCAGTGCTGTAACTTTCATGATATAATACCCCTCTTTGGAACTGTTGCTGTTTTATGATAAAACTATTGTTAGTCTAGCAGATTTGTGGGGAGTTTTCAACCGGGAAATCGTTTTCGATTTTCATAGGATTTTCTTACTATTTCGTGCTTTATAATAATTATCCTATCAAAAAATCCAATATTTACTCAAAATGTATGTAGAAATAATAAGCAAAACGCTATCTATTATTTTGCTTAAAATAAGAGTAAAACCACATATCTGATAAAAAAAGGCAAGTAACAAACTATCTACAAAAATAGAACTACCCCTCATCAAAAAATATTTTATTTTTTTTATTTTATCATTGTTTTTCCGATTTCCTTGAAAAACATACTTATTATTAACAATATAGGAAAAAATAACAGCTAAAATATACGAAACCATATTAGCAATAATATAGGGACAATGCACAGCAACAAATATATAAAATAATAATAGATTGATTATTACAGAAATCATGCCCCAAAAACCATAACGAATAAACTCAACAATCCTTCTAACCATAATCTATGCTACCTCGTAAGTGCATCAATGTACTTTTGACTCCAAATCTCATCACTAAAATATTTATCCAGATTTACTAATTCTCGTACATACTTTTCTCTGTTTAATAATACCTCAATAATACAGTCTGCCAGATTTTTTTCATCTCCTGCCTTACTTACCAAACCAGCCCCTGTCTTTTGTACGATTGTTCTTACACCATATAGATCAGAAGATACTACCGGTACACCACACTTCATGGCCTCTACCTGAACCATTCCAAATGCTTCCAGAGAATTAGTGCTTGGTAAAACAAACACATCTAATCCCGAGAAATATTCTTCCATTTTTTCTTCCTTAATCTTTCCGAGGAAAGAAATATCTTTAACCGCATGTTCGTCAATATATTGCTTTAATTGAGAATAAATACTTCCTCCCGCAACATTTTTATAATCTCCTGCAATTTGTAAAACAGCATTGGGAATTTCCTTTTTTATCAATTCAAAAGCCTTTATAAGAACATCCAGGCCTTTTTCTTCTACAATTCGTCCACAAAAGCCAATCACATTTTTATTACCGTTTTTATCTACAGATACACGATGATAATTTTTGACAGGTGCCTCTATACCAATCAGCTTTTGGGGGTATCTGGATGCAATGCGAGAGTGCTCTGCGTAGTCAATACTGGTAACCATAATTTTTTTGGATCTGTTTAAACAAATGGAATGAGAAATATCCATTATTTTAACAATAACATTATTAAGAATTGACTTGGGAAGATTAACATCACACTGATACATGGTAATTAATTTTTCTTTAGATACAAGCAATGAAATCAGGCCTGATTCCAACATAGGTAAATGCATATTTATAATATCTGAATCATTTGACAGCTTCTTTGCAAGCCAAACAAAGTCAGGGCTGATCACACCCTTGCTTATTTTGCAAAGAACCTTCGCGCGGTAAATATGCACGCCATTCATTACCTCATAAGGCTTTAAATTTGCATGATTTGAAGTCAACACTGTAACATTATACCCCTTTTTTACCATCATTTCTGCTGCACATTTAGCATATTCAGAAACGCCGCTGATATAAGGGTAATAATAGTTTAAAATTATCAGTATCTTTTGCGGTTTCATTATTTCTCAATCTCCTTATATGAAAGTTCTTCTATTTTAATGACGGCTCCTTCATTTACAAAAACACGAAATTCCACATTCATGTTATCCTTGAATTCAATATTTTTAAGTTCTACCTTATGTGTTCCTGCCGCTTCTAATGGAACTGATGCAATAACTGTTCCGCTGTCATATATATCAAAATATCCTATATTTCCCGTTCCTTGAAGAACTGTGTATTCCAAGCGAACATTAAAAAATCCATCCATAGAAATGTAAGGACCGAATAAAACAAAACCTTCTGTTCCATCTTCATTCATAACACAATCACTTTCTTTAAATATAATTGTATTTTCCATATGTCCCCATCCATCACCTGTAATCTGCATTTTTTTATAATTATCAGATAGTGCTTCTTTATTTTCAGTTAAAATATATTTGTCATTACTCCATATAATCATTTTATTTTGTAAATTAGGTGATATTTCATCTTTTCTGGAATATACCGTATATTTTGAAATATCATCATCAAACGTTTGAAAAAAGTGGAGGTATGATCCATTATTTTCATTTAAGTTCACCGGAACATCCTTCAAAGCATAAACCGCACACATATAATTCGATACAGGAATGGAACTGTCTATGCAAATTGGTTCATTATGAGGAACTAACATTGCGGCATCCCTAAGCTCCACTGTACTTGAATCAAGTGCAATGGATGGATTTATATAGTATTTCATCGGATTCCAGATACTGATAATTCCTAGCATTCCAATTCCAGATACTAAAAAAGCCTTTTTTTTAAAGCACGGCAATTGATTTACCAGCGTTGCTATAAGTATAGATATATTTGCCAATAGAATAACTGACGCTGATGTAAGATGCTTATATTCTTGATAAGCGGCTTGATTATGAAGAAAATAAAGTTCTAATAGTATAATCACACTAATTGTACTGCACGTAAATACAGCAAGTTCCCTATCCTTTTTTATAAGTGGTACCGCAATGCAGGCTAATATCAAAATAGCACAGCTTAACGCAATTAGCGCATAAAGATATGAGCTTTTTTCAAGATACCCTTTTCCACTTAAACCAATAAGTATTCCCAACTTTCTCCATATTGAAAGCATCTGACCAAAATATGGATCAATTGTAGATGTTCCTCCGTCCAGAACAGAATGAAGGATTGTCCAGTTAAAATTTACTGCTTTATAGAATCCATATACATTAAATAAAATTGCACTTATAATGGCGCCTATGACCTGTCGGATATGGATCGGTTTACGCCATATAATGGCAATTACTAAAAAAGCTATCGCTACAAACAATATATAAACTGTATATTCACAGTATATTGCTAAAACTCCACTGATTATTAAACCTGTTAATATATGAGCTTTGGAAGATGTTCTGAAAAGGAGTTCATGTATTGTTGCAAATGATAAAAGCAAGCAGGAAATCCCCAACATTTGGGGTACATACTGCGCTAATATTAAAGCGATGCTATTTCCGCAGATAGCAGCATATATTCCAATACACAGACCACAAAGTCTGTTTTTAGTAAAATATATAGTTACAGAATAAATGGCTGCCGCTACAAGAATCCCTGATATCGGAATTAACACAGAATATGCTTCATATGATTCAATTGAAAATAAACTGGCAACGTATGCACCTGTTAAATCAGTTCCGATTCTCGTTAAATCAATCATATATTCCGCCATTGAAAATAACGGATAAAGTTGAGAATATCCTATGGGTTCAAGAATACTATGATTCGTCAGCCAATCAATGGAAGCGATATAATAAGCGAAATCATTATTATCGCCAATTCCGATAAACCATTCATTTTTCAAGATTTGTGGCAATAAAAGAATAATTAATGGTACAATAACCAAAACAAATAATATTTTATAATTCGACTCATCACTAAAAAAATGCTTTTTTATATCCTCAAAAGATGTAAAAAATCCTATTATTGATAATACAATTAAAGCAACTGTTGCTACAGATATCGGAAGAAACAACCCAAAAGTTTCTAATATTGATAAATTTACAACAAATCCTACAATCAACGGACCAAAGACATTATCTCTTACCAAATGTGTGTTTTGCAATCTTAATAATTTAATTGTAACGCTTCCCAATGAATAAAATAAAAATAAGAGCGTGATTGGATATAAAATAAATTTCATTTGTTTTCCTCCATAGTCCATTTTACAGGAATACCATTTTTAATAAAATATGGTTTTTCTGCAAGCCTTGCCATAGGTTGATCTGTTAGGGAATCGGAATAAAATGCATCAACAACAGCATCAGGAAAGCGTTGGCGAAAAAAAATGGGTTTCATTTTACCATAACAATTTTCAGATAAAAATTTTCCGGAATATTTATCCACCTTTGATGCAATTAATGATTTTATGTTTAATGTCTGACAAATTGGCAATAATAAAAATTCGGGTGATGCTGAAATAATAATATCATCCTCTTTTTTCTGTTTCATATACCAGATGTTAATTTTATGGTAATTTAGTACCCAAAATTCATCTATCATTTCATCAATATTTCTCATATCTTTAAGGTAAGAAAAAAACTGCTCTTTCATTTTGGTTTTTGTAATAAAATGCAGCTTATAAAAAAGGATTCCCCAAATTTGTTTGGGGATATATTTTAATAGCAATGGCTGTTCTTTTATACAGTATAAATAAAACTCCAGAGAACTATCCCCTGCATATATAGTTTTATCAAAATCATATACGTTCAAAATCTGATGTTCCTCCTACATAAAATACAATATTCCGACTGTATATATTATATATCCGAGGCATAAAATAGTTAAAATTTTATCGCTAAGTATAACCTCAACCGGATCACCATCAGAATTATTTTCAATATCAAGGCTGTATTTCATAAATATCAGTATAACCATAGGTACTGACCATACAAGCATAGGCGTTTCCCTATCTATTGCCCATAGTGCGTAAAAACAGTCTGTAAGCGCAAGGCATATATACATATTTTTATCTAGGAAATTATAATTATATTGTTTTAAAACATTTCTTGTTATCCCCTCTGCCCCTTGTTTTTGAAGTTCATTTCTTCTTTTTCCAAGCCCCAAATAAAGCGCACCTGAAATAACTGTCAAATAAAGCCATTCTGAAATATACGTAAAAGTTAGGGATGCTCCATAAATGATACGAATTAAAAAACCGGAAGCAAGGATCGCCACATCAATTATCGGACGATTTTTCAGATTCAAGCTATAAGCAACATTAAGTATCAGGTAAATTATTAACCATATACTGCTTCCCCAAAAATACATAAAATTAATAAACAATGCTATGCCGATGCAAAATACGAATAAAAAAACAGCTACAGATATTTTAACTGCACCACTGGCTAGGGGACGGTATTTTTTTGTAGGATGCAAGCGATCTTTTTCGATATCGAAAATATCATTAATAATATATACCGAGGATGAAATAAGACAAAAAGATAACATTCCCCAAAGTGTCGGAATAAGCTTTTCCATATTCATCAACTGCTGACTAAAAAACAATGGAACCAATATCAATATATTTTTGATATAATGTTTTATACGCATAAGATGCAGTATCTGTTTTAGCATAGCGCTTCTCCTTACTGTGATTTTCATTATAAAACACAACATTTGAACCAGAACTGTCCTGTCCTATTGTACGTGTTTTTCTTAGGAATTACAAGACATTTTTAAAAAATACTCCATCTCTGTCATCCTGAGAAATGGATAAATATTTTTTTGTGATTTCAATGGATGAATGATTATAAATATCCATAATAAGAGCCGGTGGAAATCCGTTTTTCCATGCATGATAGCCAAATGTCTTTCTCATAGAATGACAGCATATGACACCATGGATATCATTAACTTGTGCTGCCTCATGAATAATCGAATAGGCACGGCTGCGGTGAATCGGTTTGTTTTTACCTCGACTGCTTTTAAAGATGTAGTCATTAGGTTCTATATGTATCAGGCTGGAATTTAGAATACTCAAAGCTTCTTTTGTTGCTATATTTAATAATACTGTATTTTTCTTTTGTGTTTTCTGTTCTATCAAGGTCAGATGATCGTTTATCTGTCCTGTTTTAAAATCCATGATATCTTTCCAGGTTAATCGAAGTAAATCTCCGATTCTTAGAGCGGTATTCACTCCTAATACAAATAAAGCGTAATCTCTGTATCGTCTGTTTTCTAAAAAATACGTTTTCATTTTTTGAATATCGTCTTTTGTTCTTAATGGTTCAGATGTTGCCATAATATTGCTCCTTTCTTCAGGACAGTTCTGGTTCAAAAATTTTATTTTAACGCAAAAAAAGGTGGAGTTATTCCACCTTTTTGCATATATTGAAATATCAATTGATCTCTAACAGTACATTTCTAACCCGTTCCCATTGCCTTATGATAAAATCAAATACCAGCGTATCCTTTTCAGCAAAAATATAATTTTTTTCCATATTTGCATACGCTTCTTTCAATTTACTGTTTTCTGAAAGTCCACTAAATATTTTAAAATCACAGAAGCTTTTTTCTGCCAGATTACTTCCGATTCGTCTCGTTTCTTCCAAACGCTTATACTGCAGCATTTCCCGAAACATTTTGCAGTCGTCTAACATTGTCTTAATCTCATTGGTTTCCAACATAACGCTTACATCATATATATGTTTAGCCACATCAAAATATAGTCCGCGTTCATAATAAAATTCAGCGGCAAAAATTTTATCAGCAAATATTCGTTCTAATCGTATTGTATTGATTAAAAAAGGTTCAACCTGAAACTGTGCTTGCAAAATTTCTTTTTGTTCTTCGGTGGCATGAGTATAAAGAATAGGTTCTATTTCCAAAGAAGAGAAGGGTTCGCTAACCGTAAAAGACGTACCTTCTACTTTTACATAACCAAATCGCTGAAGCGGATCATTAGCATCTGCCGTGACCGACGGAATGTAATCGTAAACAGCTGTAATGCTGCCTTTTCTGTCGTCTTCTAATTCTCTCTTTGTTGTTCTTGGAAGAGAATGGTATTTTTTCGTTGCTGTTTCAAGACGTTTTTTAGCCTGACTGTTGGTGCATCCATCTATACAAATTGTCAGATCAATATCCTCTGAAAAACGCCGTATACTTTTCAGAGCTTTATACAGAGCTGTTCCGCCCTTGAAATATGCAGGCAATTCTTTTTGTTTTTCCGACAATTCCTTTAATAATAGTGTTACATAATAATCTTTTTCAATAATATCTTCCCTAATGTCACTGGCTTCATGTACAAGCGCAATAATATTTAAAAATGAATATTTATCTTCGTGAAGCTTCATATTGGTCTCCTAACATAATGTCAATAGCTTTAATCAGCGTTTTAGAACTGTAATACTTCCGTGCTGTAAAAATAAGCGTTTCGGTATCCAAGCCAAGATTCTTCGCAGCATTTTTTATAACTGCAGCCGGATGTATCGTATCTACAGGAGCATCATCTATATTGTTTATTGCATCAAGAAGCTGGAGATATCTGTAATTTGTTTCATTTACAGTAATTCTGGGCTTGTGAATTTCAATTAGAAATTCTTCAGGAACCCTCTTTTTATAAAGATTGGTAGCTATCGTTCTTCGCTTCGGCATCTGTGATACAAGTCCAAGCTTGTTCATGGCAGAGAGGCCTGTTTCATAACCAATCACGCGATTGTTTTCATACAACAGATGTTTACAAAATAAGAGTTCCCTATTAGGCATATAATAACCAAATGCTGTCGGTATTTTCCGGCAGTATATTCCTTTTGCTATTCGGATAATATGTCCATTTTTCTCCAAACGCATCATATTTACGTTTACTGCTTTCTTAACATCAGCTTCCGTCTGCTGCCCTGTTTGCTGTATGACGTATTTTGCGATATCTTCAGTTGAAATAAGGGTTTCTGGATCGTGTCCATTAATATAATTAATCAAAATGTCTTTGTATCCTATTTTTGCCATAATGCCACCGCCCTTCTTTTTGTTATTATTATAGATTATTCGACTTACTATTATGTAATTATAATAACATTTTTTTCGATGTTTAGTCAATATATTAAAGTTTCTGATTGTAAAGGACAGTTCTGGTTCAAATGTTGTATATGAAGCGTGCCATAAATAAATCAAAATTTTAATGAAAATGAAGAAGGGGAAGAAATGAATCAAAAACAAACCATAAATAAGCATTATATTATATTCATTTTTATATTCGCTACATTAGTGAGATATCTACTTGCTCATTTTATGAAAACACTATATGTGTATAATGATGAACTTAGATATTACCAAATTGCTGAAAGTATTGCAAACGGCAGAGGGATTCGAATTTACAACGGACACGTAGATTATCAAAAAATACTGTATAGCATAATTCTTGCCCCTGCATTTTTATTTAAAACAAGATGGAGTCAACAAACAGCAATTGCACTAATTAATTCTGTAATAATATGCTCAACTGTTTTTCCAACAGTATTGATCTGCAGACAGATTAAGACAAGCAAAAAAAACACCTATCTATCCTGTCTCCTGACTTTAATCTTACCTGATATGTCCTACTCAATGACATTCATGAGCGAAGTATGCTTTCTACCTCTTAGTATGTGGATACTTTACGGATGTCTTTACTTATTGTCCAGTAAGATTAGTATCAAAAAAAATATTATACTTAGTGTTTTTATAGGATTTTTAATATACTGCTTATATCTCAATAAAGAAATTGCACTGGTCTTTCCTATCGCAATGATACTCATAATAATAGAAAAATCAATCATTCTATTTTTACGAGATAAAAAACAACTAAAAAACCTATCTGCATTAAAAGAAAATCTTATTTCTATATCAGGTATACTGGCTGGCTTCATTTTTTTATTTTTATTATTTAAAACAACCCTATTCTCAGGAATGGGAAATTCATATAACCAGACCAGTATCGGAATTATTTTTGAACCCGGAAGATTTTCTTTTATGATATATGGTTTTTTTTATTATTTAATAAACGCTCTGTTTTCTGTTGGCTTGCTTCCGATTTTAATTCCTCTTTTTTATCTAAAATCATTAAGCAAGGACAATAAGCAGATGTATTTATTGTTATTAAACCTGCTTGTGATTTCAGCAGGTGTTGTTGCTTATACTATAACAGTAAGAGAAGATTTTAATCTGGAAGTACCAAGAGCTCATATGAGATATATTGGCTATCTCTGGATTCCATTTATTATAATTTTTCTTAATATGCGCAACATTACATCTTTAAAAATTAGTGGGATTAAATACTGGGGATTTGTAGGCATTATCACTATTATCTTCTATTTATATAAAGGAGCTTATGATGGTTCAACAGTAGATGAGACTGTCCTAAAGTATTTGTGCTATTTTCCAAAATTAAAGTTTCCAATCTTAATTGGATCTATTATAGGATTTTCATTATTTATTAAAAAACAAAAACTTATTCTAACAATCTTTCTATTGTTTTTTATAACTATACAGCTTGTTAATAATACACTGGCAATTAATATTTATAAGAATAATTATTCAATAACAAATTCTGAATTATGTGATATTTCCAGTTTGGAAACCTTCATAAAAACTAATGAACTTGAGAATTTTTTAATAATTTCCGATGGTAGAAACGATGATACAGAGCGAATTGCAGACACCTATTTTAATTATAAAAATGTATATACATCTACAATAAATGATCTGGTAAATCGAACTGAAACGTCATTAAACGATTCTCCTATAATTTCAAAATATTATGCAGGAGATATCCAAAAGGGAGCCTATAATATAGATAAAATAAATTATATTATAATACGAAATGATGGCTTTGGAATATTACCTAAAGAAAAATGTGTTCGTTTAGCCGATTATTCAAATGAACTTTTTAGCATTTATAAATTAACTAATCCTAACTATCTGCCTAAAGTAAAAAAAATAGAAACTATTGATGATTTTATACATAATTCAAAAGAAAAAATAATGAAAATTACGGATGCTCAAAACATACATTTTTTCTCAAATTCAAGTTTAAAGAACAATGGATACTATATTTCGGATGCTTCTGGATTTTTGCTTTATGGACCATACATATCTATGCCATCTGGAGAGTATAAAATTACAATTCAATATGAATATAAAGGAACGCCAGCTGATGGGGAATTAGGTTTTATAGATATAAATGGTACGAATATTGATCCCTCCCAATATATGTGTACCATTCAGAATGATGAGAATGAGGTAACTATTAATTGTCTACTTAATAATCCTGTTGACCAGTTTGAAATACGTGTCTATTCCCATTATGCTGGATTAAAGGTCACAGCAATAACAATAGAAAAGGAGTAATTTATGGATAAGGTAGCTGTATTAATTCCTTGTTATAACGAAGAAAAAACAATAGAAAAGGTGATTATTGATTTTAAAAGATGCCTTCCTGAAGCAACTATCTATGTATATAACAATAATTCTACAGACAGAACTGCAGAAATTGCTCAAAAGGCTGGTGCTATTGTGAGAACTGAATTTATGCAGGGAAAAGGAAATGTTATACGACGGATGTTCCGTGATATTGATGCTGAGTGTTATATTATGACGGATGGAGATGATACATACCCCGCTGATAGTGCCAGAGAAATGGTCAATCTTGTCCTAAATAAAAAGGCAGATATGATAGTAGGTGACCGTCTTTCATCCACATATTTTTCCGAAAATAAACGTCTCTTTCATAATTTCGGAAATACACTTGTGAGAACAAGCATCAATTTTCTTTTTCATAATAATATTAAAGATATTATGACTGGATATAGAGCCTTTAGTTATGAATTCGTAAAAACATTCCCCGTTCTTTCAAAGGGATTTGAAATTGAGACTGAGATGAGTATTCATGCCATTGATAAAAATATGTATGTTGAAAATGTAATTATTGATTACAGAGATCGTCCGGAAGGAAGTGTATCGAAACTTAATACCTACTCCGATGGTTTAAAAGTTTTAATAACTATAGCACGATTATATCGAACATATAATCCTATGGGATTCTTTGGTGGTGTCGCAGCTATATTAGCAACTATATCTGTTATTTTTTTCATTCCCGTTTGGACAGAATACTTAAAAACAGGATTAGTGCCTGCATTTCCAACATTAATAGCCTGTGGTTTTACAATGATAGCTGCAATTGAATCATTTTTTGCAGGAATGCAGCTTCAAACAATTTTACAAAAAAACAGGCAAGACTTTGAAATGAATCTCCAACGAGTAGAAAGTGAAAAAAAGACTTTATTAAAAAAGCAACACGAATAAACATTTTAAACCTTAATGGGAGTCCATACAACAGTCCGTTTTTTATGGACTGTTGTATGAAAACTGACTTGAAAACTCGGAAATAAATCTCCTACGTTCTAAAATTTATCAATAATTGGGAGTCTCAATTTAGATATACCCATAATCTACATCTAATCATTTATATGCCTCTTCATAAAGCATTTTCCATTCCCTAGCAACATTCTCCCAAGAAGTCATTCTTATTTTTTGTTCTATTTTTTCCTCTATATTATCTGCATCTTTTTCAAGACACATCTCAACCTTTTCACAAATTTCCTGCACATTTCCTATCTTTACTTGGACTGTACACTCAAAATATTCTTCAAAAATAGGTTGTTTCGTAACAATAATAGGACGCCTTGCTGCAATGCAGAATCTAATTGCACCACTGGCAGATTCATCTGTAGGTAAATATGTCATCAAAAGAACATCACAGGATTGTAAAATAACCATTGCCTCATCATTAGGCAAATACTCTGTAATGAAAATCACATTATTTTGAAGTCCCCATTTTTTTACTGCATTCAAACACTTTTTATAATATTCCCTTGATTCCTTGCTATCATGTAAAGAACAACAGACTAAATATAAAATATTTGAGTATTTTGTCTTTAACCGCCTTACGGCCTCAATATTTTCCAGTATGCCTTTATGCGGAAGTAGGAAACCATAGCTTCCTAGCACAATCCTATCAGAAATCCCTAATTTTTCTTTTATATCCTTTGCCTTTCTAGGCTCGTATACACATTGCCCCAATGGAATAAGCCTAATTAATGCAGGATCAATTCCATACCCCTCTAAAATATCTGCATCTTCTTTTTGATGCACTACCAAACAAAAACATTTATTCAAAGAATCTGTAATTTCTTTTAAGCTAATTATTTTCCCCAGAACTTCTGCCGCTTTCGTCTTATGAAAGGTAATAATAATCTTCTTTTTTTTGCATAGTTTTTCAATCATCTTCGATAATTCACATAACTTGAAAAATCCATAGTTAAATTGAATATGTACAATATCATTTGTAGAGTTTTCCAAAACTTCTGTTAGCTCATCTAAATTCCCCTCAAATGCACTATGCCATACTCTAGGTGAAACATTATCTTCATCCTCATTCAAAAGTAATACTCCATAATTCGGATAAATCTGGAAATTCGTATAATTTCTCATTGCTTCACATTGAAGTTTTGTATACTCTGCAATCCCACACTTGGTATTCCATGTTGTTACCATATCTACTCCACATTTGTTTTTCATCTGGGTAACCTCTGAGATAAAATTTTCCCATCTTTCCGCTACTGCTTTCCATGTATACTGAGTAGAAATTAACTGGTATGCATTTTGAACTTTTCTTTCAACATCAAATTCTTCAGGCGAATATATGAATTTGTACATTTGTTTTGTCAACATATCTGCGTTGGGCTCTGCCCACATAGAACCTGTTATTGATAAATGCGTATTAGCCTCACTCATAACATAGTCAACCAAAATAGCCGTTTCCTCTGTACAGAAATCCGCCATTCCCGTATTAGGCGATACGATGACTGGAACCTTAGCGAGCATTGCTTCTGCCACAGGCAAACCGAACCCTTCTCCTCTCGCTACATGTACATAACAGGTTGCAGATTTATATAATCCATATAATCTATCTGTTGATAAATCCTTATTTATTAATTCTATTTCTGGATTCTCTTTATTTTTTCTTAAATTCTCAATTTCCCTTTCTAGATTAGAATTATGTGGATTAGGAAAAGTCTTAATCACCAAACATACATCATCACTAGCTGTAAATGCCTGACAATATGCTTTTAATAAAATATCTACTCCCTTTCGTGGAAAAGCTGAACTTATATGCAAAAATATATTTTTCTTATGCGTATTTAACTGAAACTTAGAAAGTTCCTTATAATTGGAAGGAAGTTCGACTCCAATTCCCATAGTTCTTACTGGAATAGTAATATCATTATCTCTTAAAACTTCCGTAACAAAATTTGACATTGTCCCTATTCCATCCAAATATCTATTGAAACTTTTTATAAATTGTTCCGGAATTCGACTTTCTTCCCAGCCAAAGGCACCAAAATTTAATCCTCCATTACTATCTGATACTCTAGGAGGATACATATTTCTAATAACAATATCAGGATATGTAACACTTTTTGATTTCTCCCAAAGTTTTTTTGCATGAGGTTTATCAATTAAATTTTTTTTATCCGGTTCATAATCCCCAGGCCCTTCTGTACAATATATCGATGCGTCATCCATGCCTAAATCATCTATTGCTTCTATCAATTTACGATTTACAATTGCCAAACTATAGGATGTTTCAAAGGGTCCTTGCATCTGTATCTTTCGCAAACGCTTTCCTTTTATAACATTTTCTATAACCTTTAGGAGAATATCATCCGTCTTTGTTTTTTCCAATTTATCTATTCTTCTGTTTTGAACTCTTATTATGCCATTAGACAAATCCTGATTTGTAATAACCTCATCTATTAATCCTGCGATCAAAGCATAATTTTTTTCTGACAAAAGAATTCCTGCTCCACTCATAGTTTCCGATATGGCAGACGAATCATATGCAATAACTGGAATTTGTGCCTTCATAGCTTCAAGCAACGGAACTCCAAATCCTTCGTGTTCACTCATACATAAAAAAAGATTGGCACTTTCATAGCTTGCTTTCAACTCTGATTCAGTAATTTTCCCGAGAAAATGTACTCTATTCTCAACTCCTAATTCTTTGCACAAATTTTTTAATTCTTCCACATATGGAAAATACCCCAAATCACCTGCTAATAAAAGATTAGAATTTTGTTCGAATTGTTTTTGATATATAGCAAATGCTTTTATTAAATCATCCTGGCATTTATTAGGAACAACTCTTCCTACAAATAAAATATTTTTACTGTTTTTAAACCTTTCTTTAATAGCCCTATCTGATCTTACATTTTGAAATCGATCTAATGATATTTGAACCGGCATAACATCTACATTGCTATACCCCATTTCTATCATTTGGCGTCGATTATAATTAGAATCAGCTACAGCATAATCTACATATTTCTTATAATCTTTTATTTGCTTCAAACCCAACCGTATGTATTTTCTTGTACCACTATCATTAAAAAACTTTTCGGGTGTAATATTATGATATATTATTACCTTTTTATCTGGAAATAAAATAATTTTATCAAATAAATCAAACCCCATGGAATGATGAATAAGAAGTATTCCTTGAGTATCACCTTTATATTTTTTTATATCAGAAATTTTATCTTTTAACGGCTCTGCTATATGTTCCGCATATATCTCAGATTCATATCCAGCACTGCGCAATACCCTTTGTATGTCTAACATCTGATTTGTTATAGCATCTCCCAATGCCGTTCCCGAATGAAATTGATTAATTCTCATCATTTTTCCTCTATTCCTTTAATTAACTCCGTTTGAATTTTTATTAATCCCTCTAAAGCTTTTGTGACTTCTCCATTAAATTGACTTTGCTGCTCCCAATAGGGTTTTAAAATCCAATATACCGATTTGCGTATACATCTTTTTATAAATTTTTTAATTGGATTTTTTGTATTAATTTCAATTCCGCTATATAACCATATAGCATTCATAGTCCTACAATTTCTCATAACTAAATTTAAACTGTCCTGTACTTTATTATAATTCTGGACAGATATATTATTTGATATTTTTGTTTTATAGCACTCATCTATATTAATTTCCTTATTTAAAACATTACACCTCACTCTATTTAATAATTCTGTTGAATCTATTATGCTATTATCTATTTCAATCATTTCTTTTCTCACTTTCATCATAATTTTTATTTTTAACATCAATAAATATCGAGTTAATGCCTGTAAAAGCAAATTCTTCGTAATCAATCGACTTCATATACTCCAATATGCTTTTATTTTTTTCACCTACTGTGAGACTAGCTCTATATTCAATCATCTCACAGATAATAATTTTAGGCCGGTATTTCTCAAAATCAATAGACTTTAATATATCTATTTCCATTCCTTCAATATCTATATTCAATATAGTTGGGGATTCTTTAAAGCAGCCTTCTAAAATTTCATTTACAGTAACTGTCTCAACATCGACAGTATCCACTATTTCAAGCGCAGGATTTTTTTCTAAAAATTCCTGCGCCGCCTTATAATCCGGAGTAGACAAGCCATCACCATTGAAAACGTAGAATTTTATCTTTTCACCGCTTTTTGAAGAAATACATCGATTTAAAATTGTATCTCGATTCCTATATAATTTTAATTCCGGAATCAAATGGGGGTTTGCTTCTACCAGAACTCCGGATGCGCCTTTTTCATAAAAATAATAGGTATTGCTTAGATCTTTCGCATGATTTGCTCCCAAATCCAGATAAGAGCACTGTGAAAAATCCATTCCAAGAACTTTTAATATATACGCAATAATGCAATCTTCTCCTGCCTGTGCTCTTGATGTTTTCTGCCAGAAATTTTCTTCTTTTTCCTCAAAATTCTTTTGTAGCTTTTCTATAAATGAAATTTTCTCACTTATTGCTTTATTTTGCTCTGCTATAGTTGTCTCCATTTCTTCCTGTTTTTTTATTAAAGAAAAAATACCAGCTTCCATTTCCTGTACTTTTCTTTGCAAATCTTCTGATTGGATTATAAAATCAGAATTTAATTTTTCCTGAAATTCCAATCCTTTTCCTAAATAATTTCTAACAATTTTAATTATATAGCGATTAATTTTATTTTTAAAGGTTTCATTTATTTCTTCATCCTTCAACAAAACCATATTACTTAAATTATCTTCATATTTCATACATTCCCTCTCCCATTAATGAATTTTCCAACTTGTATCAATTCTTGCAATCCCTATATCCCTTTTTTTAGAAATTATATTAAATGATTTCACCCGTCTTATATCATCAAAATAATAACCGCTATTTCCGTGAACCGCAATGTCTAACCAGTATTTACCCGGAAGCAAATTACACTTTGAAATATTTATCTGAACAGTTCCTGACTCTTTTACAGAAGCCTTCTCTCCCTGTTCAATTTCAATATTGGTTCCATAGCAATGAACCCCATCATCTCTAAAAATACCAATACCAAAATTTGCTTTTCCATCCTTTATGTGTGATATATATGTTTCCTTGATGATAAAAGAGTCGCCCGTTTCAAAAGCATTTTTTTCATTTCCAAAACTATCCATAATCTTTATATCTGTAAACTCAACTTCACCCGTTCCCATTCTAATGGCCGACTGATCTGCAAACTTTGGAATTTTATCCCGCAGTTTCTTCCATTTATCTTCAAATTCTTTTAAGTCCTGATTATCTTCTGACGGTTCCTCAGATTCCTTATGCTCTTCTTGGGTATTCTGCTGCTCTTCTATTTGTCTTTCAATTCGTTTTTTTTCCATAGTATATAGATACTCTTCATCTACTTCTTTAGGCTTCCCCATTTTTTTTATCACACCATCGTGAATCCATATACTTTTATCGCATATCTGCTCTATCTGCCCCATAGAATGAGAAACGATTACTATCGTTGTTCCATTACGCTTTATTTCATGAAGCTTTTCAAAGCACTTCGCCTGAAAATTAGCATCTCCCACGGCAAGTATCTCATCAATCAGCAGAATATCCGCATCTACATTAATTGCCACAGAAAAGGCCAGACGCATATACATACCGGAGGAATATGTCCTGATCGGATTATCGATAAATTCCTCCAATTCAGAAAAAGCAATAATATCATCCATTCTCTGGTCGATTTCTTTTCTTGTCAAACCAAAAATAGAGGCATTTGTATAGATATTCTGTCTTCCGCTCATATCGGGGTGAAATCCAGCTCCCAATTCAATCAGGCTGGATACTCTGCCCCTCATCTCAATAGTTCCGGAATCCGGATACATAATTCTGGTAAGCAGCTTTAGTGTTGTACTCTTTCCGCAACCATTATGCCCGATCAGCCCAATGGCTTCTCCCTTTTTCACCTCAAAGCTGATGCCCTTTAATACTTCCCGTTCTTCATACTTTCTCCGCTTACTGAATAAGGTTAGCTCCTTTAATGTATAACCCTTATCTAAAAATACCTTGAATTTTTTTGTTACATTTTTTACTTCTATCGCATTTTCTGGTTTCACTTATAACGCCTCCGCGAAATGTCGCTTTAATTTTCCAAATACAGTAATACCAACGATCAGCATTACTACTCCAAATACAACTGCATGGATCAATGTTCCCAACTCCGGCACCTTTCCATAATATAAAATATCTCGATAAGCAACAATAACCGGTGTCATTGGGTTCAGATTAAACAGCCATAAAATCTGCTCTGGTACCTGATCTACTGAATACATAACCGGTGATAAGAACTGCCAGGCCATAGTTATAATCCCTAACAGATATTCCATATCCCTCAAATATACAGTAATTGCAGAAAACATCATTGTCATACTCAATGCCAGAATATATTCTACAAGCATGATTATCGGAAGGTATAGCATAGCAATAAAACTGAGTCCTTTTCCTGAAACAATAAGAACTGCCAAAACAACCAGAAGAGACAGAAGCATATTTACAAACTGACTGGTAACAAAAGCAATTGGAAGAATTTCTCTTGGAAAGTATATCTTCTTTACCATATCCTGCTGCGCCCAAATACAACTGGAACCACCAGACAAAGATGTACTGAAAAAAATCCACGGAATCAGTGCCACAAAAAGAAATAGATAATAATCTTTGATTCCATTTCTCATAATAACAGAAAAAACAAGTGTATATACTCCCAGCTGCAGCAGCGGATTGATAAAGGTCCACAAAAAGCCGAGTGCAGAGCCTTTATATCTTCCCTTCAGATCTCTCCGCACAAGGCTGAATATCATTTCTCTATATGCATACAATTCCCGAATTGTTTTCATTCTTTTCTCATCCTTCTATCAACATTCTATACATCTCAACTGTCTTTTCCCAGCTGTATTCTCTTTGCACATAATCCCTGGCAGCAATTCCCATCTGTTTCCGGCACTCTCCGTCTGTCACAAACCGGCTGAGAAATTTTGCAAACTCCTCATACCCTGTATAGTAAAATCCGCCCTTACTTTTTTCACAATGCTGCTTCAGCACCTGACATTTTCCGTTTACCAGTACAGGTACTCCCAATGCCATAGATTCCAGTACGGAAAGGGACAGGCTTTCAAATTCAGACGGAAGAATCAACGCTTTTGCTCCTGCCATGAGCCCATACTTATCCGCCTCGCTGATATATCCCAGACATTGTATATCCGGATGGGACGGATCTTCCAGCATCAGCTTTCCCGCCAGAATCAACTTTAAAGAACCCGGATTTTCTTCTTTGTATTTCTTAAAGAACTGAAAAAGCTGCTGGCAGTTTTTTCCGGTATCAATCCGGCCTACATAGATTACATACTCGTCCTTTATCCCATATGTCTGCTGTACCTGTTTCGTATTTGGCTCCGCCGGGACCTCAATTCCGGCTCCGGCGATCACATGAGGCTTATTCTGAAGTGAGAATATCTTCTCTGCAAAATCCTCTTCTGCCTGTGTCAGATAAACAATGCCTCTTGGACTTTGAAATACCTTCTGGTACATTGGAAAATAAATACAGTATTCATCGTGAGCCGTAGGAATCAGAATTGCCTTTTCAGGGCATTTCACTATACCTGCTGCTGTCGTAAAATAAAGGTACGTTACAAACAAAAATGCATCATAGTCATTCCTGTGCTTCTCAATATACTGAATTAGTTCAGGGCAGTAGGGCCCCTGTTCTCTCAGCCACAGCTTCTGAAACAGCTTTTTTCCTGCCATTGGAAGACGGGTCATAATCCCATTGATCAGTCTGAACCGGTAAATGTTCCGTGGTTTTTTGACTGCAAACCGCCTCACCAATACACCATCCAGCATCTCTTCTCCCGGCTGATAATATGGTTTCCACTGATCATAATCCAAAGCAGTTGTCGTCAGTACCTCTACCTGATAATACTGATTCAGATGTTCAGCTAATTTTTTCGTATAATACTCAGAACCGCCATTTACCTCTCTTCCATACCGCTGATTAATGACTGCGATTCTTTTGTTCTTCATATATTTCCCCAATTCTCTCTTCAATCATTTCTGCAATCCGTTTCATGCTGAGTTTGTCTTCAATATATTCTTTTGCCCTGCAGGCCATTTCCTGTCCCCAGGACGGACTTTCATACAAATGCCTCATATATGCAGCTGCCTGCTCTGCATCCGGATCTGCCCAGCGGTTTCCTTTTTTGAAAAGTCCCAGATCTCTTTTCAGTTCCACCAGCTGACAGTCTACCAGACAGGCCGTGTCCTTTGTCATAAATTCTGTATTAGAGGACCAGTTTGTTGCAATCGTGGGCGTTCCCAGCATCATTGCCTCTGCCAGCACCAGTCCAAAGCCTTCTGCCCGGTGCAGAGACACTACTGCATCTACACAGCGGATCAGGCTGTTTACATGACTTCGGTCCATAACCTGAGAGATAAAATATACATTGGGATAATTCTCCAAATCTTTTTTAAGGGCATTGATTTCCTCATCGGTACAGTTATTGATCTTGATTACCAGACCGGCCTTATCCTGTCCGGTAAAAGCTTTTTTATAAGCCTGTATAACTGCCTCAGGATTCTTTCTCTCTGTCATGCTGGTTCGGTCATACATCATGAGAAAAAGATACATATCCTCTGGGAGACCAAATTCAGCACGATCATATATCTGATCCAGCCGCGTTTCTACATGATATGGTATGGTTCGCACCGGAAGCTTCGTCTTTTTGCGAACCGCTCTGCTGATAAATTCAGATGGGGTCCATATTTCGTCCAGACAGTGAAAACACGGAGTCCATTCCTCCGGGAATTCTTCCAGCTCCCAAAGCCAGAATCCAATATTATAATGCCCATCCCATACATTCTGCCCCAACTGCTGAAATGCAAGTCCCAGTTCATGCGGATTGATATGGATCAAATTTATGTTATAGGGAAGATCACTGCTGATTTTCCCGGCAAACTGCATATCTGTGCTGGACATAATTCCCAGCTGATCATACTGATATACAGAATATGGAATCTTACTGTATTCCAATTCTGCTGCTACCAGACGACAGCTTTGTCCCAGTCCGGTATCAGCCTTTATATTGCCAATGAGATTTATACCATCTATAAAACGTGTTCTGTCAAACGGTTCCAGAACTACATCCAAAAGTTTTTTATGGCTTTGGCGTATGACTCTTCCCTTCATCCTGCGAAGAAGTTCATGTGGAAACACTTTTAAAAGAACTGGTTTTAAGTGATCCGTTGTACTTACAATTATTTTTAACAGACTCATTTTATTTTCCTATTCTTTCCTGATGCTTAATACCTGCCGTACCCATCGGGCCTCTCTCTGGTATAGCCTTCCTCCTCCAGTGTTGCTGTTGTCTGCCCTTCTGCTACACCTTCCGTACTTTCCTTCATAAAAAGAATCTTTACTGTCATGAAAATAAGCTTCAGATCCAAGCGAAAAGAATAATTTTCAATATACATCAGATCCAGCTTCAGCTTGTCATAGGGAGTAGTATTGTATTTGCCATAAATCTGGGCAAAACCTGTAAGCCCCCCTTTTACCTTAAGACGATAATCAAACTCCGGCATATATTCCCGATATTCCGCTGCAATCTGAGGACGTTCCGGTCTTGGCCCTACTAAAGACATATCGCCTTTCAGTACATTAAAAAGCTGAGGCAGTTCATCCAACCGCACACGGCGAATTACTTTTCCCACTGGCGTGACCCGCACATCCTTTTCGGCTGAAAGCCTTGCCACTCCATCCTTTTCAGCATCCTTTATCATGCTCCTGAATTTATAAACGCAAAATTCCTTTCCGCCCATAGTCAAACGGGTCTGCTTATGAATCACCGGAGCACCATCCTGAATCAAAATAGCCAGGGCAGTTAACAGCATTAACGGAGAAGACAGAACGATCCCAATCAAAGACAGAACAATATCCATGGTTCGTTTCATCACCTTCTGCTCAAAGGTAAATCCCTGATTCCGGGCCAATAATAACGGACTGTCAAAAAGGTTAATATCATCCGCCCCGCGAAGCATAATATCTGAAATCTTAGGCAAGATATAGGTACGTATTGAGTGCTCAAAACAGTATTTTAAAATATGATTCCGGGCCTGACATGGAATATCTCCTATAATCACTGAATCATAATCCTGAATCCGGCTGGCAACATACTCCATCCCTTTTTTTACATTTACGGTTTCACATATGTTATATTTGTCATCTCTTGTGCGGATCTTATTCATCAGCCCAAACGCCGGACGTTCTCCATAAATCAGTATCATTTTTCTCGGTGGGAACAGTCTGGAATAAATCCACTGAAAAAAACTGGCCCACAATACGATAACTGCTATTTGCAGCACGGTTATGATAAATAATGGTCCGGCATTTACAAAATGACGGTCCAGAAGGCAAATCTGAATATAAGTTATGGCATTAACGCAAAAAAGGCCCAGTATCTGTGAATAGATAATCTCCCCCTTTCGCAAATATCCCACCTTTAAACCGCCATAAATATGGACAAAAAAGAACAGAAGCACTCCATACAGAGCCACCATCAGCCAGTTTCCCTTTCTAAAAAAGGGAAGTTCGATATTACTGTTATAATGGTACAGCCAGACAACCCAGTATAAAGCCATCTGCATAGCAATCACTGTAAGAGAGGACATAAATTTGATAATACGTTTAAACTGCTCTCTCTGATTCATAATATACCTTTTTCCTCCCTGTTTCTGCACATAATAAACCTCAATACAGTATAGCATTTAACTCTTTCAAGCGCAACTTTACAATAACACTAAAAAAATGGTTTTTCTTTAAAAATTTATTAATTTTGCTACATTTTCCCTGTATCTATGTAAAAAGAAAGATCCCTGCAAACCCTGTATCATCAGGCTCAGCAAGGATCTTTTCTGTTTCCTTTTTCATACTCTTTATTGCTATACCATTTTTATACCAACGTATCTCCCAGCAGCTCTCTATATTCCTTCATCAAACCGGAAAATAATGCCTGTTCAGAATAATACGTTTCAACTCTTTTTCTCGCCCGTTTTCCCATTTCAACGCGCTCCCCTGAATGTTCTTCCATCCATCGCAGTGCCTCAGCCAACTGAACCGGGTCTTCCGGAGGCACCGTCAGACCTGTTTCTTTGTGGATACTGACCTCCGGCACCCCGCTTTTTAAATTTGTATTCACCACAGGGAGCCCATACGCCATCGCCTCCAGCTGAACCAATCCAAATGCCTCACTGCGCTGAGTGGAAGGAAGCACAAAAACATCTGCCTGCCTGTAGCACTGTTTCAGCTGTTCATCCGATATCTTTCCCAGAAATGTCACTCTGTCCTGTATATTTAATTCCTGACATTTCTGCTTCATTTCTTTTTCCAGAACTCCATCTCCTACTACCGTAAGATGAGCAGAATCCGAAAGTTTTTTTACTGCATCTATTAAAACAGAAATCCCCTTATAATATACCAGACGGCCTACGAAAAGGATTTGAAGGCTATCATTATCTCTTGAATATCCATTTTCTTTCAGATAAACCGATCCATCCTGAAGAATATCCTCACTAACTGCAAACGGCACTACATGACACTTATCCAGATAAGGCTTCAGGTATTTCGATCCTTCCGCTATTCCTTTTGCCCCTACAAAAATTACATCTGCACGCTTTAGAAAAGCTTCCATGATCGGCCGATACAGAAACATCCATTTTTTCTGCTTAACCACATCACTATGCCAGTATGCCGCTACCTTACCTTTATATCCAGACAGGAGACAGGCCAAATCCCCTAACGGGAATGGCATATGATAGTGTACAATATCCATTTCACGGGACATTTTTCTTAATTCCCATATAAAAGAAATGGAAATTGGAACTGACGCCACAACGCCAAAACTTCCTGTCCGGCAAACCTGTACTCCGTTTACACTTTCAGATCTTCCTTTTCCCTTTTTCTGACATACCAGAACCTTTAGATCTGTTTTTTTATTTAGCCCCTCTGATATAAGCTGCAGTGTTTTTTCAATACCACCCACTTCCGGATAGTACAGCTTATTTACCTGAAGTACTTTTATCTTTTTCATATAAAACAAAACTCCTTTTTGCCCTCTACAATCAGGAATTCTCTCTCCCTATGGAAATTCCCATCATCATGAAAAGCATTACAAGAGGCATTACCATAGGAACGCTTATATTTACAACCGCCTGTACGCAGTAACAAACCACACCAAATACAAACGCCATAACTACCGGTTTCTTTAAACCTGTTCGGATCATATGATACAAAGATGTTCCTAACAGAGATAAGTAGGAAACCAAACCTACAATGCCTATCGTAATCAAATATTGCAAATATTCATTATGGACATTTTCAAATTTCTGCTTACTGATACTTATCATTTCTTCCCAGAAATTCTGAACAGTAATCACTCCAAAAGTATCCGGACCGTATCCAAACAGTTTATGACTTAATGGAAAATCACCATATATTTTCAGAGCGAGTTTCCACACATATCCGCGTCCCGTTCCCCATTCATTATCAAGTACAACATAGTTGGCAATAGACCCATACCGTTCTCCATTCCCTGCAATATTAGCGTCATAAAGCACCAAAAGAACTGCCGCTGCAGCACCAGCCACTACAAGCATCCATATATATCGATACAAATTAGTTGCTTTTATTTCCCGTCCCATACGTTCAGATTTACAATTATACAAATAAAAACCTGCCGTAATTGCCCACAATATCAATACAATAGCCCACATCCCCGGTATACGGGTAAAGAAATTAAATATACCGCTTATTTCCTGTACACGGTCTCCAAATACAGCTTCGATTTTATCAATAGCAAAAATGATGGTTAAAAACGTTGAAATAATTACTAAATATGACTGAATTCCTTTTCTGTCTGCAAACAAATACAATGGAAGCAGTCCCAACAGCGCAAACAATGCCAGATATGCATTATCACTGACACCCATAACCATAGCTGTCAATGCCATAACCAGACAAATATAATACCATATCTTTCGCCCTGTTTTCTTCTCAGTAGAAAATAATACAGCGCTCACTCCCATTGGAAGGGCCAGATATGACGTATATGTGTTAATATTTCCCAGTGTGGAAACAAAAATATCGTAATCATCCGGAGAAATCTCCTTCTTAAATCCCAATGGGTCCAGATTAAAAAAATGAAGAATTCCCAAAAAACAGACGAGCAATCCTGCCCCCAGAAACACATCCGCATACCATTTTTTAAATTTCAGGCAGCGTGTCACAAGAAAATAACACAGCGCATAGAGCAGAATCAAAAATAATCCGCAGTACCGCCCCTCATTTCCCCAAAATGACTCATATAAATATTCTGACTGAAGGGTAGAGATCACTGCTGATAATGTAAAGGCAATCATAGCCCAGTCTACTATTGTCAGGGAGGATATCTTTATCTCTCTTCGTATCGTTTTCATCACTTCTCCTCCATAGAGAAGTCTGTCCCGGCGAATATAGATAACAGCCGCTACAACTGTAAATGCTGCCATTCCTATAACCATGGCACAATAATAATAATATTTTACGACCAGAATATTAAAATAATAATCCTGAAACACAATGGGAAGGCCAGCCAAAATTAACAGGGTAAATATACCCACAATTTTGCTGTTGGTTCTGCGCCAGTCACTTCTGAACTGACTGATCTGCGCTTCCATTGAATATGAGCTTTGATTTTGTTCCATTTTCAACCTCTTTTCGATTTTACTTCCGTGTGGTATATTCATTTTCACGCTCTACAGTATACCATCTTGCCCATAAATGCGCAATGTATAAGCGGCACTCTTCTGCGCTTCTTCTATGCTTTAAAGCGCTTTTATCATCCCCCTCCTGCTATGTGACGATAATTTTCCTTATCGGAAGTATAATCTACTCGTAATGCAATTAAGGAATTTCAAAAAGTATTTCAAAAAGAAAAAGGAGAGTGCATTCATTA
>JABLTT010062728.1_pt1 | contig 70422 bp, 60 predicted proteins | sample 7160061 | NCBI WGS metagenome assembly JABLTT01 (sample SAMN14651232, study PRJNA627086) | human gut metagenome | isolation source: feces | host: Homo sapiens
CGGAAAGGCTGTACCGTTATCAAAAAGGGCGAGGTATACGAAAGCCATCTGTTTACTACCAAAGATACACGCTTTAAGGGAGAGCCTTTTCTCCGGGAGATAAAGGAAGTGTATACGGAACTTATCAACCGCCATATCTCTGATCCTGAGCAGCACTTAAAGGTATTTGATAAAAACAGCGTCTATCTGCCGACCAAGAAAATCGGCAAGAACAATCCCAAAGAGGACGAAATCAAAGCCGACAATGCCGCAAGGCAGGAATGGAACAGGACAGCGGATATGGCGTTATTATCGGGTATCTCCGAAGCAAAGATTTTAGAAGTCAAGCGGACAGAGATACACGAAAAAACGAGCCAGTCTATCAAAAGCAAGGGCTGGCTTCCCAATCTGTTCCGCAGTATCGTAAACAAGGCAAAGGACTTCCTGCAAAACCTAATCCGTGAACACGATATGCCGCCGAAGCCTGTCCTTGAGATAGATATGGCAGAGTTCCGCACCATGCAAAAGCTGATGATAAAGGCGCAGGATAAGGCAAAAGAAATCCGGCATTTGCAGGACACGGTACTTCCGAAACTGAAACAGCAGCTTGCCGAAACAAAAGGGATTTTCAAAGGTAAGGAGCGCAAGGCGCTCACAGAGCAGATACAGCGGACAGAAAAGGAAATCGCTGAAAATCTGGATAAACTGCCCGATGTTCTGAAAGAGGACGGTTATCCCGATGTGCAGGCGTTCATGACAACCTACCGCAAGGCGGAGGCTGTTGTGGAGCAGTACAACCGTGACCTTGCCGCATGGGAGCGGCAGGTCAGGGAAAAACAGAAACCCGCCCAAAAAGAGCAGGCAAAGCCGCCCCGGCGGGAGAGCGTGCTGAAGCGCCTGCGCCAGCTTCAGGCGGAGGGCAGAAGGCAAAAGCCAAAGCCCAAAACCCACGACAGGGAACGATAGCTTTCACATCGAAAACAACACCGCAGGCTTCCTGCGGTGCATACATAAAGAATGCGCCCCGTGGCTTTCTTCCACAGAGCGCATGTTATATATGGATTTATTTGCTATATTTTCTCTTGCGGCTGTAAACGGCTGTGCCGGTCAGGGCAGTGCCCGCTGCAAGCAGTACCGCAATCCAAAGGGCGATATTGCTGTCATCGCCGGTCTGCGGCGATTGGGTATCGTCAGTAACAGCCGCCGCCTTAACGGTAAACTCCGTTGTAGCCGTACCGGTTTCGGAAACAATCGCCAGCGTGTGCTTGCCGACAGACAGAGTTTCCAGATATTCAGTTTTCAAATTGACAATGGTGCTGCCTTCCTTTACTGTGTAGTTGGAAGCATCCAGGTCTTTGCCGTCTACCTGTACCTTCTGGAAGTGTTTATAAGCTGCATTGGAAGTAAAGGTAAGACCGTCCTTTGTGCCTTTTTGCCAGCTACCGTTTGCCCCGGCTGTGATGATGACCTTGAAATCGGAAGCAATCGCACCGCAGACAGTACATTTGCCATTGTCATAGCTGTGGCCGGTGGCAGGAATGTCTGTCAGATCCTTCGTATCTGTGTAGGTCTGGCCGTTAAATTCAACGGTTGCTGTATAAGTGGTTACACCTGTTTCCGTGCAGGTGCCAGGGGTCTTTTCTGCCGATGTTACAATTACTTTCGGAGTTTCCTTATGGGTTTCATCCTTTTCACAAGTAAATGTCACGGTGCAGGTTTTCCCATCCTCCGACCAGTTCCAGACCGGTTCGCCATAGCTGTGACCGGTGGCCTGAATTTTATTTTCTTCAGGGGTCGTTGGAATTGTACCGCTTTCATCTTCGAAATGCTTCCCGCAGATTTCGCACATCCAGTATTCCTCGGTTCCATCCACTGTGCAGGTGGCATCTTTCTTTGGCGTCTGTACCATCTTGCCATGCGTCACTGTCAATGTGCAAGAGGCGCTAATTCCACTGCCGTCCGCAGCTGTGGCGGTAATCGTGGCGTTGCCTGCGCTTATGGCAGTCACTGTTCCATCTTCACTTACCGTGGCAATGCTGGTGTTGCTGCTTTCCCAAGTTACATCTTGATTGGTGGCATCCGCAGGCTTTACGGTAACGGTCAGGGTATCGCTGTCTTTTTCCTGTAAAGTCAGGGTGCCCTTGTTCAGCTCCAAACTGGTAACAGGAATGTTCGACCAATGGGCATAAATGGTACTGTCCATGGCAAAGACCGTGTCGGTAGTAACTTTTTCTCCGCCGTCTTTCTGCGTGTACCAGCCGATGAAGTCATAGCCATCGTAGGTCGGAGTAGGCAGGCTTGTCAGTTTTCCAGCCACAGTCACGGCGCTGGTTGGGTTTACGCTGCCGCCGTTGGCATCAAAGATTACGGTGTAGGTGTTGGCCGTCCACTTGGCATAGAAGTTCAGATTCTTGGTACTGTCAGTGGGAACGTCCGTCACCGGGTCACCGCTGAACTCTTGGTTCTCATACCATCCGGCGAAGGTATAGCCGGTTTTGGTGGGAATGGGCAGGGCTGCCCCCGCCACGAGAGAATATTCCGGGAGGGCACCGCCGTTCGGGTTCAGGGTTATGGTGGTGCACAGGCTGCCCAGCACCACATCCCCGTTGGCGTTCAGACCAATGCCACAGGCGTCACCGTCGGAGGAGAAGTAGTCCGCCGGGTTTTCGCCCACCATATTGTTGCTCCACCCGCTGATGAAACTGCGGGGGACATTTTCTGCGGTTACGCCAATGTGCGCGTTTTCGCCCAGCGGTCCGGTGATGTTGATTGTTTGCCATCCTAAATACAGGTTATCAGTGCTACCAGCCTTCGTATTGTTTTGAATAATGGAATCACCGGACAGATAAAAGGTGCCGTATAGACACACCCCGCCGCCGGAACCGTAAGTTTCGTCGTTAGTGGCATTGCCGGTAATGGAGCCGCCGGACAGGGTAAAGGTGCCTAAGTTAACCATCACCCCTCCACCTCCACCTGAGGTGGCCTTGTTGTTGTTGATGCTGCCGCCCGCCATAGTGAAGGTGCCGCCTTCGTCCACATACACCCCGCCGCCGGCAGCGGCGGTATTGCCGGCAATGCTGCCGCCGGTCATTGTAAAGGTGCCGCCGCCGGCCACATACACCCCGCCGCCATTTCTGGCAGAATCAGAACCGCCGGTGAGGACGCCGCCGGTGGAGCAGTCGCACAGGGTAAAACTTGCGCCGCTGCCCACGGAAATGCGCCGCCCCTTCAGATCCAGCTTATGGTCGTTGAGGCAGAGGATCACCTCGCCGCTGACGGTGATGGACTCGGTGCCGGAGTACTCTACATCGCCGGACAGGTAGTAGCTGCCGCCGGATAGGGTGGTGGTGCCAGCCGTAAACTCCATCCAGTTGTTGCTGTGACTGTCGTGCTCTCCTGCCGCCAGCACCGTGACGGGCAGCATAGGAGCTGCACCGACGCAAACCTTATCCAGCTCGGCACCCTCCGCAGAGCAGACAGGGCAATCCCCATTGATTTCTTCCCCGGTGCAGAGGGTTTCACAGGTACATTCTTCCGGCTGTGCGTCGGACGGAGTTGCCGGGTTCCCGCTGTCCTGTGCGTTGCAGACTTCACAAACAAAGGTGCAGGGCGTTCCCTCTGTGGCGGGAACAAAGTCGCAGGCTTTGTCGTGGGTGTGATTGCAGGCTTCCGGGTCGGTCAGCCCGCCACAATTCTCGTTGTGTTCATGGGAACAGGGAATTTCCGCCGTCCCCTCGGTATAACCGCAGCTTTCGTCATGCTGGGTGTGGTGTTCACACAGACCGCTTTCGCTTGTGACAATGCCGCTATCCTGTACGCCTTCGGCGAACACCATCGTTGGCAACATGGACATGATTATGCACAGACTGACAAAAGCCGCAAATAATCGTTTTTTCATAATGTTTCCTCCTCGTACTTGCACTCATGTTCATTTCCCGAACCGGAGCGCATTTTTTCATTATGGCAGACGCCCAAAATGGATTCGGCTGGCTGCCGGAAGTAGATACAGGAACCGCAGTCAATACTTGCGGGATCATCATCTACCATGACGGCGTGAGGACAGGCATCCTCAATGGTCAGAAGAATAGGACGTCCCTCTGGGGTGTAGATCGGGGATTGTTCTATAAACAAACTGTAATCCTCGATTTCTTTTTTAGAGTGTTCGTCCCATCGCAAAGGAATCTCTATCACCTTCCCCTCATATTCATAGCGATTGATTTTACTCATGGGCACCACCTGCTTTCCAATTTTCACTCCCTGTTTTCATGGCAATAAATGCCCGCAGGGAAGTACGAATTGCATTTAACTGTAACTGTAGATAGTCCTCGTCCTCAAACAGCGCATAATGAACACAGGCACGGACAAACAGATAGGTCATGCCCTGGATAAAATCTGTGGGCATCCCCAGTTTGCCGGAAAGCAGTTCGGCATAATTGTGATACCTGATATTAACACCTTTGAAAAATTCCTTGCCGTATTCCCGGTACTTTGGGCTTGCATACACCTGATACATAAAGCGGTATTTTGCTCCGTGGAGTTTTGCAGTGAGATAAGGCATTTCCCGCAAAAATCGTTCGATGTCAGCAAAACTGGTGGGGGCCTGTGCCATAAAGTCGTCTTCCACCTTTGCCATACAGTGGGCAGTGGCTTCGATTACAAGATTATCCTTACTTTCAAAATAATAAAGTAAGCTCCCATTGGTAACCCCACAAGCATCTGCAAGCATTTTCAAACTCGTGTTTTCCAATCCGTTTTCACAAAAAGTATCAAAGCAGGTTTCCAGAAATGCTGTACGCCTTTCCGGGATCCCTTTTTCTTGCAATATAATTCACCTCCTGCTTTTTTTGATTGACTAAGCGGTAAATTCTATGAGAAAAAAATTGTACTGTTTATCAGGCAACACAAAAAGGCGTACCCCATCCGTATAAAAACGGGCGGAATACGCCTTTGAAAAATATGCGATTGTACTCTTGACAAGGAAAAAGGGCGCAGTTATGCTGTGCTTGCTTGCTACCAGTGTGCTTCCTGCCGCCATTTTTGTCAAGCCCCTTTCTGAACATAAATATACATATAAATTTTATCACAAATCCCGCTGATTTTCAACCTCTATTCGAGAAAAAATGGGGTGCGCTATCAACAATTCAGGTCGAATCATCTATTCCGCCGTGTAGACATTTAGAGGTCAAAAAGGCGTGATTTTAAGCCGTTTCCAGAGCCTAAACTTTGAGGGGCAAAGTGTTTGTACCCTTACCCCTCGTTTTTGCGTCTGAAAGCGTTACAGGCTCATTTTTGCAGCTTTATCATTACCTCGTCTATAAGGTCTGTATATCTGCCCTGCGCCAGCAGCTTATTGCGGTACGCAAGCAGGGCGTTAAAAACATACCGTCTTTCTTCTGCCGTCAAATAAAGGTAGTATTTCTTCTTTCTCATACGAAGATCACCTCGGCATTGACGGTTTCCGTAACCGCCAACCGGAGGGCGTTCATTCTCTGCACCCACTCCATTTGATTGTCGGTTTTCAGCGTTTCGGTAATGCCCTCACGCTCTGCCCGCTGCTTCATAAGACGGTCAAACAGCTCCTGCGCCTGTTCCTCAACATCGGCAAGGTAGGAATGCAGCCTGCCGCTTGTCAAAAGGCTGGTATAAAGCGCCTTTTTATGCTCACGGATATACCGCAAATGCCGCTGCCCCCATACGCCGATGTGCCGTTCTTCTTTTTCGGTTGGTAGTTCCAAGCAGGGGATATAATAATCGCCCCATAGCTCATACCAAAGACCGTTTTGCTCGTTGTAGATGTACTGTTTCATTTTGTAATCCTCCAAAATTATATATTCGCACATACATCACAGTTTCCCGATTGCCACACTCTGTTATATCTTGTTATGAGATTTTCTTGCCCTTGTATTTGCCCTTATGAGCAAGGAGAGAAAGAGTAAACTTGTGTGTAACCGTATAAAGAGATAAGGAGAATACATTGCGATAAATCCTTTATTTTCAGGGCTTTTGGAGGATTTTATTAAAACACTGTAACCTCTGTTGAGAGGTCATAATTTACTGATATTCAAATCTGGATTAATAATTTTAATGGTGCTTGCTTACGAACTGAATCTATCCGGTAAGTGATGAGGTTATCCATTGCATCAAACACGTCTGTATATGCCAACAGTAAAAGCAATCCGTAAACTGAAAGACGGTCAAGGTCAATATCTGTGGCAGCCTTCTTTAACAGCAGGTACTCCAGATACGTTGCTGAATCGTCCGGTTTACACTTCTGCTTATGCTCCTATTATTGAAGCTGGAGCTAAAACTATTGCCTTCGGTGATTTCGGATATTATTGGATTGCCGATAGACAGGGACGTTCTTTCAAACGTTTAAACGAGCTTTTTGCAACCACAGGGCAGGTTGGTTTCCTTGCGAGCCAGCGTGTAGATGGAAAGCTTATCTTACAAGTCTATTGTTTGGAGATGTGTTAGTCGTTTAGAGGAAAAAGGCTCTGAATGTACGGCACCTACCATAAATGAGGAAACATTACAGGCAGCAGTGGTTAAGGCTATTAACGAACTTTTGACTAACAAAGAGCCCTTCCTCTCAACGTTACAGAAAAACATAGCTACCGTCCTCAATGAAGAAAATGATAATACCACCGATGATATTGATAGAAGATTGGAAGAGTTACAACAACAGCTCCTTATACAAGCAAAATCAAAAAATGACTATGAAGATGTGGCTGATGAAATTTATCGACTTCGGGAGTTAAAGCAAAATGCACTTGTAGAGAATGCAGATCGAGAAGGGAAAAGGCAACGAATCGCTGAAATGACTGATTTCTTGAATAAACAGTCACGTGAACTGGAGGAATATGATGAGCAGTTGGTAAGGCGGCTTATTGAAAAAGTAACGATATATGAAGCTAAGCTCACCGTTGAATTCAAGTCTGGGATTGAGATTGACGAAGAGATATAGAATATTAACCGCCAATTAAGGGCTAACACCATTTGGCGGTTTTTAATGGATTTTTTAATTTAAAAGTGTCAAGCATTTTTGAAAATGTCCCAAAAAATCTTTAAGATAGGCCCCGATGGATTCGGGGCTTATCTTTTATGAGAGATTATGCTCCGTGATAATTAAAATATTGACAGCAGGAACCCACAGCTCATGGTTGAGCAGGCTTGCGGGCAGGCTCCGCAGGGATACGGCGTGACGTATCCCTACAAAGCCTGCCGGCACTAACGTGCTAGCCTACCATGGCTGTCCCTGCTGTAAATACATGAAATATCGATCGCATAATCTGGCATCTCAGCACCGTCTATGCCACAGTGTGATCCTCAAGGCGATGCGGTTGATTTTGAACAAACTTTCGAAACGCGGAGCGCCGCCACGGATGGTTCATAGGTGGGATATATTTCTTTTTTGGCTTCTGAGCAGGCTGCTCCGCATCCAGATTCTTAGAGGAAGGATAGCGTTCCGGTACTTTTTCCAAAGCATAGATCTCCTTGTCATTGACGCAGCAGTACAGGGAGCCGTCAAACGCCTGGATCACCATCGTTTTCGTGCCATTGCGGTAGTGTACCTGCAGACCACGGTTATCCAGCATCCGGTAATGCTGGTTCTGAAATCGGATGCAGTGTCCACAGTCTACCGTGCGTTCGTTTAATACCGCAAGAATCAGATTGATGGTTTCATCTGAGGGTTGTTCAACGAACACAGATTTGGTATGATGGATAGGAAGAGAGAACTTTGCATTGAATTTCTTTATGTAGGAGTGGAGAAATTCATTTGCGCCCTCTATCGTTGTGATTCCTGCCAGACGTAATTCGACTGGCAGGCGCGACTGGAGGGTCTGGTTTAAACGTTCCACACGCCCCTTTGCCTGTGGCACACTGCTGGATTCCAGAAGGACGCCAAGTTGTTTACATGCATAGGCGAATTGGGTATAGGTATCCTCATCGAGAGAAGGGGAGTTTTTTTGTTTGTAGGTAAAGATGGTACGCCGATCCGTGAAGAACTGATAAGGGATGCCATAGTTTGTGAGGATTTGATGGAACACATGGTAATAGCCACTCAGGGTTTCCTGTGTGTCAAACCATGCGCCAGTGACAGTTCCTGTAGCGTCGTCGATCGCCAGATGGAGGTGCCAGGTTTGGCCGGGGACCCATTCGTAGGGGGAAGCGTCCATCTGCTGCATTTCGCCGAAATAAGCGCATCTGGGGCGCCGGGAGTGGGCATCTTCGACTGCCACAAGATTGGCCTGGATGGCATCGGCTTCCTTTTTGGAAGAAGCATTTTCTTTTTTGATAAGGAGTTCTTTTTTGATCCGTTTTTTCCTGGCTTTCGTAACCCTGGGAGAAAGGATCGATTCTGCTTCCAGTATTTTGGCTACGGAAGAAGGAGAAATACGGATGTTCTCGCGCTCTTCAAGGAGCTCCGTATAATGCCGAAAGTTCGCCTGGTAATATTTGTTACGGTAAAGATCTACAACCGTATTGCGGGTTTCTTCCGGTATCGTAGTAGCAGGCTTGCGGCCCCGGTTGCCATGGACAAAGAAGGCCTTGCCCTCTCTGCGGTATCCGGCAAGCATACGGTTAATATGGCGTTTGGTACAGCCCAGAGTCAGGGCAGCGCGGTCCTTGTTTCCATTGGGATGGTCCGCCAGTGCTTTAATTACTTCATATTTCTTTTGTTCGTCCATTGAGAGTTCTACCTTTCTGATAATGATTTCCTCCTGTTCATAAGTCTCATAGGAGGATAATTATACCACATTCGGGACATTTTCTTTTGTGGTATACTAAGACATTATCATATGTGAACCATACATGAATATATTCCAGGAAAGCGTTTTGTTGCATTTGAAAATACAAAGGAGTATAATATATTGTTATATAACGAAATGGAGAAAGATATATGAAGATACCTGAACTATATGAAAAGAAAAAACCTGTTTTTTCCCTGGAAATATTCCCTCCAAAGAGGAAGTCAAATTTGGATTCCATATATGACACTGTGGAAAAACTGGCGGTATGTGAGCCTGATTTCATAAGTGTGACCTATGGTGCCGGAGGTAACATAGCCGACAATTCCACCTGCGAGATAGCTTCAAATATAAAGAAAAAATATGGAATAGAGACGGTGGCGCATCTCACATGTGTGAATTCTACAAAAGAAGATGTGAAAGAAATGATCGGAAGGTTTGCCGATGCGGACATAGAGAACGTTCTGGCGCTGAGAGGAGATATAGTTTCGGAAGAGGATATCAAGACCGATTTTAAACACGCGAATGAACTTGCCATAGAGGTGCAGAGAAAATGCAGCGACAATCTTGAGATCCTCGGAGCATGCTATCCTGAGGGGCATTATGAGAGCAGATCGCTTGATGAGGATATACAGAATTTGAAATACAAGATAGGTGCAGGCGTTAAGGTACTGATAACCCAGCTTTTCTTTGATAATCAGGTTTTTTATGAATTTGTGGGAAAGGCAAGACTTATGGGTATAGATGTTCCTGTGTCCGCAGGCATAATGCCTATAGTGAATTCCAGACAGATAGAAAAGACCGTTGCACTCAGCGGTGCGAGTCTTCCTCATAAATTCACTAAAATGATAGGACTGTACGAAAATGATGCAGAAGGTCTCTTTGAGGCAGGCATAGAGTACGCTGTGGAACAGATAAGAGATCTAATCACAAATGGTGCGGACGGAATACATGTTTATACGATGAACAATCCAAAGGTCGCGTTAAAGGTGTATGAGAATATAAAAGATCTTCTCAGGTGATCGAAGTTTTTAAGATGGATATAAGAACAGAGAATAAAATAAATTTGAAAGCGTGGCTCGAAGCTCTGGGGATGAAAGAGATACCCGATGAAAAAATCATGTCAGAGATCAGGAAAGTCGAACAGATGATAATATCAGCTGTTTCGCCGAAGGCTATATACAGGATCATGGAGCCGTCAGAGCTCAGACTTGAAGGGAAATCAATAAAAAGGCATCTCAGTGGATGTCAAAAAATCGTGGTGATGGGAGCGACGCTGGGCGCAGGTGCAGATCACCTTATAAGGCGTCTTCAGATAACAGATATGACGGAGGCAGTGATAGCTGACTGCGGAGCTTCGGTTTTGATAGAGCAGGTATGCGATGCATTTCAGAAAACGATAAATGATGCAGTCGATGGATACACGACATCAAGATTCAGTCCGGGATATGGTGATTTTCCCATAGAAGTGCAGCCGGACATGATAAGATACATCGACGGACAGAGAAAGATAGGACTGAATGTAACTTCAAACAATCTGCTGGTGCCGAGAAAATCCGTGACTGCTGTGATAGGGGTTTCCGACAGACCGGTACGGGGAAGTCTTGCTACGTGTGCAGAGTGTGTGCTCAGAGATAAGTGTGATTTGAGAAAAGAAGGGAAATTTTGCGGTGACTGATTTTAACAAAAAAATTTGGATACTTGACGGAGCCATGGGGACTATGCTCCAGAAAGAAGGGATGGCGGCCGATGAGACTACTATGGCATTCGGTTTCAGGCATCCGGAAATAATTTCTGATATACACAAGAAATATATAGATGCCGGCGCAGATATGATATATGCCAGCACTTTCGGGATCAACAGATTCAAAGTAGAGGAGATAAAAGTATCTGTTGATGAGGCAGTGAATACTGCCATGGATGCTGCGCTGAGAGCAAGAGAAGATTCAGCAGAGAAGGGAAAGGATGTAAAGATTGCGCTTGGAATAGGACCTATCGGTGAAATGCTGGAGCCTATGGGCACGCTCAGATTTGAAGATGCGTATGATGTTTTCAGGGAGATCGTAGATGCCGGATGTAAAAAAGCAGATGCTGTCGTTATCGAGACGATGACCGATCTTTATGAGGTGAAAGCTGCTGTGCTTGCAGCAAAAGAAGGATGTGATCTGCCGGTGATAACCTCCATGACTTTCGAAGAAAACGGAAGAACTTTTACAGGCGTAAGTCTGGAAGCGATGGCTGTTACCCTTGAAGGCCTCGGAGTAGATGCGATGGGGATAAACTGTTCACTCGGACCTGAGGAAATATATCCGCTTGCTGAAGAACTCAGAGGCTATACGAAGCTTCCTATACTTGTGAAGCCTAATGCAGGTCTTCCCGACCCGGCAACAGGGGAGTACAGCATCACATCTTTGCAGTTTGCAGGAAAGATGGCTGAATATGCGGATATAGGCGTGAATATGATGGGAGGATGCTGCGGCACGGATCCGGAATGTATAAGGAAACTTGCAAAACTTATCGATGAAAAAAATGAGGATGATGGAAGATATAAGGAAAGCGTCTCTTCACATGATGACGGAGATATAAGGAAACTTAAAGTATGCAGCGGGAATTCAGCGGTAACGGTGGATCATGTGACAGTGATAGGAGAGAGGATAAATCCTACAGGAAAGAAGAGGCTCAAGCAGGCTTTGCTCGATGGTGATTTTGATTATATACTTACGCAGGCTATAGAACAGGTAGATGCCGGAGCGGAGATCCTCGATGTGAATGTAGGTGTTCCGTCCATCGATGAGGTGAAAGTGCTGCCTCAGGTGGTAAAAAAGCTGCAATCGGTGAGCGATGTACCTCTGCAGATAGATTCATCAAATCCTGATGCAGTGGAAGCAGCTCTTAGAGTCTACAACGGAAAGGCCATAGTGAATTCTGTCAACGGGGAGACGGATAATATGGAGAAGATCCTTCCTGTCGTAAAAAAATACGGAGCCGCGGTTGTAGGCCTCACTCTCGATGAAAACGGCATACCCGCTAAGGCAGAAGAAAGATTTGAAATAGCAGAAAGGATACTCAGAAAAGCTGAAGAGTACGGAATATCCAGTGAAGATGTGATAATCGACTGTCTTACACTTACAGCGTCGGCACAGCAGAAGGAAGTGGATGAAACTCTGAAAGCGCTGACGATGGTAAAGAAAAGGCTGGGGCTTAAAACTGCTCTGGGCGTATCCAATATAAGTTTCGGACTTCCGCTTAGGCCTGTTATCAACAGAACATTTCTGTCGATGGCTATGGAATGCGGTCTTGATCTTCCGATAATAAATCCTAATGACGAGGATATGATGGCGTCGATATATGCTTTTCATGTTTTGAAGAACATCGATGTGAATGCTGCCGCATTTATAGACAGATACGGAGAGTCTTCCGCCGTGCAGTCCGTATCTTCACTGAAAAAAAACGAAAAAAACACAGAAACTGCAGAAAAGGGCGGCATGGAATATGATATATTTTATTCAATAGAAAAGGGAATGAAGAGCGATACCGTATCTGCTGTAAAAGAACTTCTGAAGTCATGCGGTGAAATGGAGGTCGTAAACGAGTATCTCATACCGGCCCTCGATAGGGTAGGTAAGGGTTTTGAAAAAGGGACCATATTCCTGCCTCAGATGCTCCAGTCAGCGACAGCGGCTCAGGCGGGATTTGACGTTATAAAACAGAGGCTTGCAGAGGGCGACAAAGAGACAGTATCCCTTGGAGAAGTGGTGATAGCCACAGTTAAGGGAGATATACACGATATAGGAAAAAATATAGTGAAAGTCATAATGGAAAATTACGGCTTTAAGATGATAGATTTGGGACGTGATGTTCCTGCAGATGAAGTGGTGAAGACTGTTTTAGACAGAAATATAAAACTGGTCGGATTGAGTGCGCTTATGACCACGACTCTGAAGAGCATGGAGGAAACCATAAGAGCGGTAAAAGAAGCGGCTCCGGATTGCAGAGTAATGGTAGGAGGCGCGGTGCTCACTGCTGATTACGCAGAAAAAATAGGCGCAGATTATTACTGCAAGGACGCTCTCAAATCGGTGGAAGCGGCGCAGGAGGTTTTCAATGGGTAGATTCAATATGTGGCTTGCGAATGTTATGAGGGGTCGGTACGGCATGGATAATCTCAACAGAGCCATAATGATAGCAACATTTATACTGATAGTAATCAATATGTTTGTGAGATCTCAGATGATAAACTTTGCAGTGGTTATACTTCTTATATATATCTATTGCAGGATGTTTTCGAGAAATGTGAACACAAGGTATGCAGAAAATCAGAAGTTTCTTCAGTTCGAAAGCGCGATAAAGAGAAAATTCGGCAGAGGAGGCTCTGGATACAGCTCGACTGGCGGTTTCAGAAAAGGTGCAGCCTATAAGGATAAAACTCACAAGATACTCAGGTGTCCGAGCTGTGGAGAGAAGCTGAGAGTGCCTAAAGGCGCCGGAAAAATAAGTATAACATGCCCGCATTGCAATACGAAATTTATAAAGAAAGTTTGAACTTAAGACAGCCCTGAATAATTTTTGTTATATTTTTCTAATTTGCTTGAAAATTGTGTATCCGGAGAGTAGAATATCATTACAGTAAATAATAGCAGTAATGGAATATTTTGTTGGGAGAAAAAATATGAGAAAAAAATTAGGGCTTTTTTTGAACTGTGCGCTCATGTGCGTACTGTTTATGTTTGTCCTGGCAGGATGCGGAGAAGATCAGTCCGGACAGACGATAAACGAACCTGAAATCACAGGAGAATACCTTGCAGGGGAATATTCACAGCAGCTTATCACAGACGGAGCAGAAACGGTGCTCGGTGCTGTTACGATGGAAAAATCAGGAGAAGATTCATATAGCGTGCATATATCTGAAAGAGAAGTTGTGGCCAATGCTAATTACAAAGAAGGTTATTACGTAGCAGACAACAATATAACCCATGACGTAAGCTTTGGATTTGACGGAAGGATAGCGTGCATTGAAAACGGCGAACTTATTGTTAAATCGCCGGATGAATTCATTGAGGAGCAGGATAAAGACAGCGGTGATGAAAAATTATACACTGTGTATCTGATGGGTGAATCGGCAGAGCTGATACTTGAAACAGAGCCGGAAGATGTGGAGACAGAATAAAAAGACAATGCAGTATCATATAATCAAAAAAGATGTGGCACGGCACACATCTTTTTTAGTATAATAGAACGGAAATGTAACATGGAGGGAAACGATATGCCACAACCGGAGCCTGTAGCTTTTACATTATTCAATATAGATGTAATGTGGTACGGTATACTGATAACATTAGGGATAGTTATCGCTACGCTGATCTGCTGCAAGAGAGCGCCTAAACACGATCTGACTTCTGATAATATACTAAACTTTGTGATAATATGCGTTCCGGCAGCCGTGATAGGAGCAAGACTTTATTATGTTGCGTTCAACTGGGATATGTATTCGGGAGATCTATTGAAGATATTGAATATAAGGCTTGGAGGACTTGCCATTCACGGAGGTCTTATATTCGGCCTTGGCGCAGCAGCAATACTTTGCGTTATATGGAAGATAAGACCGCTCAACGCAATGGATCTGGCAGCTCCGTGCATAGCCATAGCTCAGTCCATAGGAAGATGGGGAAATTACTTTAATTCCGAAGCGCACGGGGGTCCTACGGACCTTCCATGGGGAGTGGAGATAAACGGAATGACATATCATCCGACTTTCCTGTATGAATCGATATGGTGCTTCATGCTGTTTTTCTTCCTGATATATGTGGACAACAGGAGAAAATTTGAGGGACAGACTATACTGCTTTATGGTATATTGTATTCTGTTGAGAGATTTTTTGTGGAGGGATTGCGTACGGACAGTCTGATGATAGGACCGTTCAGACAGGCGCAGCTTTTAAGCCTGACAGTGATCATTATCTGCACAGCTTTTTATTTAATTCTGAGAAAGAAAATGTCAAGATAAAGGAGATGTAGTTAAAAATGAAATTAGGAATTGTCGGACTGCCTAATGTAGGTAAAAGTACGCTTTTCAATGCAATAACAAAAGCCGGAGCGGAAGCTGCCAATTATCCGTTCTGTACCATAGAACCGAACGTAGGTGTTGTAACAGTACCGGATAACAGACTGAAAGTACTTCACGAAATGTACAATTCTAAAAAAACTGTATATACTACCATAGAGTTTTATGACATAGCAGGACTTGTTAAGGGAGCTTCCAAAGGAGAAGGTCTTGGAAACAAATTTCTGGGGCATATACGTGAAGTGGCGGCGATAGTTCATGTGGTGCGATGTTTTGATGATGCCAACGTAGTGCACGTAGACGGCAAGATAGACCCTGTTTCCGATATAGAAACCATAAATACAGAGCTGATATTATCGGATATGGAAGTGCTTGAAAGGAGAATACAAAAGACGAGAAAAAATCTCAAGGGTGATAAAAGTCTTCAGAAAGAGCTGGATCTGCTTGAAAAAGTCAGTGAATTTTTGGGAGAAGGCAGATCAGCGAGGGCTATGGAGCTGGATGATGAAGAAGCGGAATTCGTAAAAAGTCTCGACCTGCTCTCTTATAAGCCTGTTATATATGCTGCGAATGTTTCTGAGGACGATGCTTCCGAAGAAGATAATGAATATGTAAGAAAGGTAAGGGAATTTGCCGAGACTGAAGGCTCTGACGTTATCGTGGTATGTGCTAAGCTTGAAGCGGAAATGGCGGAGCTGGACGATGAGGAAAAAGCATTGTTCCTTGAAGAACTGGGAATAGAGGAATCGGGTCTTGATAAGCTTGTAAAAGCTTCATACAGATTATTGGATCTTATATCATTCCTTACTGCGGGAGAGCCTGAAGTAAGGGCGTGGACGATCAAAAAAGGCACTAAAGCGCCCGGTGCCGCAGGCAAGATACATTCTGATTTTGAAAAGGGATTCATAAGAGCGGAAACGATAGCATATGACAAGCTGATAGAATGCGGCGGCAATCTTGCTACAGCAAAAGAAAAAGGCCTGGTGCGTTCAGAAGGCAAGGATTATGTTGTGAAGGACGGAGATGTGATGCACTTCCTGTTTAATGTGTAGGATGTATTTATTTGAAATTTTTACAGACAGGAAAAATGTAGTATGTAATAAGGACGGCATAAGCAGGCCGTCCTTGTTTTTACATTAGCGTTTTAATCCTCGCCGAACATTTCCATTATGTCGCTCAGCATAGATTTCTTTTTTCGTTTCTTCTGACCGTAATATTGATTTTTATCATAGTAACGGTCTTTCTCATAATATCTGTCATTATTGCGGCTGTGTTCGTGGCTTTCATATTTTTCTTCTTCCAGTTTCGCTCTTTCCACGATTTTATCCAGTTCGCCGCGGTCAAGCCAAATGCCTCGGCACTGCGGACAGTAATCGATCTCTATTCCGTTTCTCTGTGACATGAGAAGTGTAACGTCTTCACATACAGGACATTTCATATAAATACCTCCGATTTAGTCTTGCAAATGGAAATAACTGAAATTATTAGGATTATAACATATATTTTTTATTCAGTCGATATCAATTCTGGTGCAGGTTTTTTGACTGCGGCCAGCACTTTTTTTATATCTCCAAGGGACATAAGTTTATTGTTGAAAGGTATGCCGGTGATATCTCCGATATCCCTTAGGATTTCATCGTAGTAGCTGAATATGTAGAAATTCTCCTGCAAATATATGCAGTTGGCCTTTGTGAGAGAATTTATAATGCTCGGGAGCGGATATCTGTTCTCTGTGGAGAGCTGGAGTATTTTAACAAGTATATGCGCCACGAGAGAAATCTGGAGATTGATTTCTATAAAGTCATGCACAGATATCAGGTTAGGTCTTTTCTCAAGATCGTTTTTCGTTATAGCAAATGATCTTTCATTTTCCCAGAGACCTCTGTACATTTCGATTATAGTTTCGTCATCGGTATTAAGTTCGCTTGTAAAAAGTATGTGGTATCCATCGAAGGAATTCCCTCTTGCCCGTTTAGCGTATTTGGGACTGTAGAAAATAACTTGTTTTTCTTCTATGGTTTTGCATATTCTTTCTCCGTTTCCGGCGGAAATTTCTATTATACGGGGACATATTCGTGATTTATGCTTGTATTCATCATCATTCCATTGATAATCTGCGCTGTCCAGTATATATTGTTTGAGTTCACGACATGCGCTGTGCATCGGTACGTTGAAGATGTATCCGTCTTTGGAAGGAGAGTTGATTATTTCCCATATGAGGTTGCCGCTGCCTGAGCCTTTGTCCGATACGGTTATCATCCTTTTCATTTTGAATCGGTTTTTTATGCCTGAAAAATCAGGTTTGTAATTATAGCTGGGAGTATTGCATGGAAACAGCTCGTATGTCAGAGGAAGTCCGCGGCTGTCGGTAAAAGCTCCTATTTGAATGACGTGTGTCGGAGAACAGTGGTTGTGTATGCTGTAGTAGATCATAAGATCATCGTTTCCGCAGATTTCTCTGGCTTTGTCGTGTATCCAAAGCTGCATGTTGTCTTTATAAGCGTGTATGAATGAAAGACACTGGGGCAGAGAATTTTCTGTGCATTCGGGTGCTTCGAACAGGAGATTGAAACCTTTTGAAAGTTTCTGCTCCGAAAAAGGAGAGATAAGTTTGAGATAAACCAGAGACTGCATCACAGAATCGGCGTTGAAATCGCCCTCCGTATGTCTTTGCCTGTTCTTTAAAAAAGTGTGTATGTCCAACTTATGGTATACACTGCTCAAAGCTGCATGACCGAAGTTTTTCGTATTGTCGGCCCCTGGCTGCAGCTTCTCATTTTTTTTGATGCTGAAATCAATGTTGCGGTCAGAAGATTTCCTTTCTGCATCCATTTCTTTGGCCACCTTTTTAAAGTGCAGGATAGGATCATCGTATTTTTTTTGCAGTTCATCCAGATACCCGAGAGATTTTATGGTCTTTTTTTTGACCTTGCCGTTTTCGTCACGGTATCCGTGAACTATTGAAAGATATTTTCTGTTGTTTGCACGCGGAGTTATATTAAGATACATATTTATCACCTCGATAATATTATATCAAAGAAGACAACTGTAGGCAACACGAAAGTGACGAAAAGCGAATCAAATAATATTCTCAACGTCAATAAATTCAATGCTTAGAGCTAAAAAAACAGGTCAAACTCTTTATATAGGCATTTAAAAATTTTTCATAAATAATTTTGTAAAATTAAATTCGCATAATCGGTAAAATGCAGTAAAATCAAATGGTTTAAGAAAAAACAGAATGAAAATGAATTTAAAATCAGTTAAAGATAATGATGTGTTTTTAATTGATTATCGAGGATTTAGGGCCTGCATAGAAGTCAGAAAAATGAGAAAAAATAAATTTCGATAAAAGTTTCACAATGCTATTGACGAAAAAGGCACAGAATAGTATACTAAAATCACAAAATATTTTTAACGTAATATTTAATAATCAATAGTATTAAGGGAGGGTTATAACTATGAAAACGCCTTTAGATTGTATTATGGAAAGAGAAAATAATCCAAAGATTATCGGTGAATACGTTAACCTGAAGACAAGAATGTCAGCAGGAGACGCTCACTACGCTGGAGAATTAGTAGAGGGTGCTCACATCGTAACTGCATGGGGAGATGTTGGTACTGAATTAGCTATCAGACTGTTTGGTGACGAATCATTATTCGTTGGATATTCAGAAGTTAGATACACTGCTCCTGTATATGCTGGTGACTGGATGGAATATGGCGGATACATCGAAAAGGTTGGTAACACTTCCTTTACTTGCAAATTCTTCGCTTACAAGTGGATGAAGGATTCAAAGGACGAAAACGGCAACGTAATCAACGGTTCGGGAGCTGAAATGATCGATCCACCTGAACTTTGTGCTTACGGTACTGGTACTCTTATGGTTGCTAAAGAACTTCAGAGACCTGAATTCGGCGATCCTAAGTTCGCAGCAGACGCTAAGGCAGCTGGAGCAAAAGCTTTTGCATAAGTCTTGCAGGATTATAAATAGTATATTAAAGAACCGTATCACTCCGATACGGTTCTTTTTATAATAAACGGGGAATTTTGATGAAGTACAGTAATATATGCAGAGGAAAATTTATAAAGCGGCCGAACAGATTTGTTGCATACGTTGAAATAGATGGGGTAAAGGAAAAGGTCCATGTGAAAAATACGGGAAGATGTAAAGAACTTTTAATACCTGGGACAGAGGTATACCTTGAAGATTTTAAAGACAGAATGGGCAAAAGGAATCTCAGATATTCTCTTATCGCGGTAAAAAAGGGAGAGATTATCGTGAATATGGATTCACAGGCGCCAAATAAAGTTGTGCGGGAAGCTTTAGAAGGCGGAAGGATATTGCTTGAGGGAATGGAGAATAATGAAAAAATCAAGAGTGAATATACTTATGGAAATTCAAGGTTAGACTTTTATGTGGAAGATAGCAGAGGAAATAAAGGATTGATAGAAGTCAAGGGAGTCACTCTGGAGGAGGAAGGTGTTGCCAGATTTCCCGATGCTCCCACTCAAAGAGGCATAAAACATATAGAAGAACTGATAAAAATCAAAAGACGGGGATATGGCGCTGCCATTATTTTCGTTATACAGATGAAAGGTATCAAAAGATTTGAGCCTAATGCGGAAAGACACAGGGGATTTGCAGAAATATTGAAGCGGGCGGCAGAAGCCGGAGTGTGTATAATGGCGCTGGATTGTATCGTCAAACCCGATGAAATAATAACGGACAAAGCTATACCTGTACAGATAGCAGCGGTGTAATATAACGGAGCTGATAAGTTGAAATATTTTTAAAACGGCGGCAGCCGTTATTTTTTTGTGCAAAAACAGACGTGACAAGATGTTGTTGAAATTAAATAGCAGGCACCATATATAGTGTTTTGTGTAAAAACACGGTTGATACATTTCATTGTAAAAAAAGTTTTTTGGCGTAAAAATGCCTGCTTGTGGAGTGAATATGTTGATAAATGGTTTAAAGTGGTTTAAAATGGAGTAAAACAATAATGGGAGGGTTTATATGTTTGTAGGCAAATACTACAATTCAACAGACAGCAAGTTCAGACTTATTGTGCCTGCAAAATTCAGAGATGAGCTGGGATGCAGATGTATCGTGGCAAAGTCTTTGGATAAATGCCTGACCATATATCCTTTTGGACAGTGGGAAAAGTTTGTTTCTGAAAAACTGGAACTGCTGCCGGATTCAAATCCCAATGCAAGAAGGCTAAAACGCCACTTTCTTTCTTCTGCGGCAGAGTGTGATGTGGACAAGCAGGGAAGACTGAAACTCCCTCAGGATCTCGTGAATTATGCCGGTATAGAAAAGGAACTGGTTACTGTAGGCAGCAACCGCACGATAGAAGTGTGGAGCAAAGAAGAGTGGGACAAGCAGCTGGATGAAGAAACCGGTGAACTGATGAACGCCAGTGAAATAGCGGAAGGTATGGAACAGTATGGATTTTAATCATATACCTGTACTTTTTGAAGAATGTATTGATAATCTCAATATAATCCCGGATGGTATATATGCAGACGGGACATTGGGCGGAGGCGGACATGCTCTCGGTATCGGCAGAAGACTCAGTGGAGAAGGAACACTGATAGGGATAGACAGAGACGCAGAGGCAATATCGGCGGCGGAGAAAAATCTTTTGGATCTAAAATGCGAAGTCAGACTGGTACACGGTGAATTTGCAGATATCAAAGAGATACTTAAAAGCTTAGGCATCAGCGGAATCAACGGAGCGATACTCGATATAGGAGTCTCTTCATATCAGCTTGACAACGGAGAAAGAGGATTTTCTTACATGCATGATGCGCCCCTGGACATGAGAATGAACAGGGATGACGGATTTTCTGCATTCAATGTAGTAAATGAGTACAGCAGGAAAGAACTGTCCGGGATCATAAGTAAATACGGGGAAGAAAAATGGGCTTCGAGAATTAGTGATTTTATTGTAAAAAAAAGAAAGGAAAAAGCGATAGAAACCACGGGGGAACTGGTAGATGTAATAAAAGCTGCGATACCGGCGTCGGCAAGGAGAAGCGGACCACATCCGGCTAAAAGAACTTTTCAGGCGATAAGGATCGAAGTGAATGGAGAGCTTGATCAGCTGAAAAAAGCCGTTGATGAATTCTGTGATGTGCTTCTGCCGGGAGGAAGGCTGTGTATAATAACCTTTCATTCGCTTGAAGACAGGATAGTTAAAGAAGCATTTGCAAGGAGATTAGATCCATGCACATGTCCGAAGGAGTTTCCTGTATGCGTATGCGGCAACAAACCAGATGTAGTTAAAGTTACTGGAAAGCCTATTATTTCGGATAAGGAAGAGCTTGAGCGCAATCCAAGGGCGAGAAGTGCCAAGCTGAGAGTCATAGAGAAAAAGAGGTAGACGATGATAGACGCGGAAAGATGGTATGAATATCAGAAAAATTATCAGAAATATGGCTTTGATATGAAACCAAGGCCCGAGCCTGAGCTTGAGCCAAGACGTCATAGAAAAAGACGTGTAAAGAAGGTGGCCGTTCCCTTTGGAAACGGTAAAAAGATAGCTTTTTCTGCTGTTCTGGTTACAGGAATAATAATGATAATGCTGATAATAGTTACAGCGTATGCAGCTAATATCAGGTATGATATAAATACAATGATAAAGGAAAACAATGCTTTGACGGGAGAAATAGAAAATCTGCAGGCAAAGCTTTACAGCACGAACAATATCAACTATATCGAGAGCAGAGCCATAGGTGAGCTGGGTATGACATATCCGGATTCCGGCGAAAGAATATATATTACAGAGGATGATATGCCGGAGGATGGGTTTGGCGAAGTGCTTAAGGAAAAGGCATATAATTGACGCGATAAAAATATAATATGTTTTAGTTAAGGATAATACAATTTGTGACTATACCCGGACAGTTTCATAAGACAGAGATGTCCGGGTGTTTTTAAAGGAGAAAAATGACACCTTCCAATAATAAAAGCAAAAAGAATCTGATTTTTGTTCTGGGAATAGTATTCTTTGTCATGCTGCTGTTGATAATAAGATTGGGCTGGATACAGATAGTAAGGGGAGAAGAATACTCAGAAAAGGCGCTTGAGCAGCAGACGAGAGACACGCCCATCGAAGCCGAACGCGGCACGATATATGACACAAACGGCAATGAACTTGCAGTAAGCGTCACGTGCTATACCATATGGGTGAGACCTACAGATGTTAAAAGTGCCGATACCGATGAAGAATCCCAGGCAAAGATAGAAAATGTAACGAAGAAGCTTTCTGAGTATCTTGATATGGAGTACGATGAAGTAAAAGAGCTTGTGACTAAAGAGCAGAGCATAGTCAAAGTTAAAAAGGGCATTGATAAAGATACGGCAGATAAGATAAGAGAAGAGGACCTGCCTGGAGTGGAGATTGCCGAAGATACGAAAAGAGATTATCCTCTCGGCGCGTTTGCATCTCACACATTAGGTACGGTAAGTGACGATAACGTCGGGCTGTCCGGGCTCGAGCTGCAGTACAATACATATCTGAGCGGAGTATCAGGAAGATGGATAAATTACACGGATACAAGCGGCAACAGACTGTCCTATGGAAATGAAAGGTATTATCAGGCAGAGGACGGCTACAGCATAGTTACTACCATTGATCAGGTAATACAGCACTATACGGAGAAAGCCCTTGATCAGGTAATGGAGCAGACAGATGCGGACAGAGTCATGGCAATAGTTATGGATCCGAAGACGGGGGATATACTTGCTATGGCGCAGACTCCTGATTACGATCTGAACAATTCCAGAGAGCCTGCAAATGAGAAAGAAAAGAAAGAGTTTGATGCCATGTCTGAATCCGAGCAGACCACATATCTGAATAAGATGTGGAGGAACTCCTTAATATCCGATGTATATGAGCCGGGGTCCACATTCAAGCTGATAACTACAGCAATAGCTCTTGAAGAGGATATAGCAACGCCTAACAGCACGTATAACTGTACGGGAGAGATAAAGGTAGCTGACAGGACTATACACTGCTGGCGAACAGGCAGACCTCATGGACATCAGAACCTTCAGGAAGCGGTCAACAATTCCTGCAACCCTGTTTTTGTACAGCTGGCTACGAAGACAGGAATAGATAAGTTCTATGAACACCTTGATACGTTTGGTATCACTGGAACTACAGGTATAGATTTTCCTGGTGAGACTACAGCACTTTTGCAGGATAAGGATTCTGCCGGTCCTGTAGGTCTTGCAACCATCGGGTTTGGTCAGGGTATAGCCGTTACTCCGATACAGCTCATAACTGCGATAAGCTCCTTTGGAAATGATGGAAAGATGATGAAACCGAGGCTGGTAAAGGAATTACGCGACTCTGACGGAAATACGGTAAGGACTTTTGATACTGAAGTTGTAAGACAGACTGTATCAAAGGAGACTGCCGATGAGATGTGTGAAATAATGCAGTTCGTTGTAGACAGCGGAGGCGGCGGCTCTTTCAAGCTGGACGGATATAATGTAGGCGGAAAGACGGGAACTGCAAACAAACCTAATTCCAGCGGCGGATACAGTGATGAAACCTATTCATCTGCAATAGCTATGGCGCCTATGGATGATCCTCAGGTGGCAGTGCTTCTGATAGTAGATAATCCTAAAGGCGTGCATTACGGAAGCGTTGTAGCCGGACCTGGAATGAAACAGATCCTCTCAGATACTCTCAGATATCTCAACGTTTCGCCTGATGAAGAAAGCCAGGAGACCAGCGGAGCGGAGAAAGTGGAGATACCGGATGTTACAGGAATGAGCGCAAGCGAAGCTATAGGAGTCCTGGAAGGTGCAGGTCTGTCATATGACATGGATGACGATGTTGCTTCAAAGGAAGACTTCATAGTTTCCAAACAGTATCCTTCAGCAGGCACAGAGGTGAAGAAAGGTAGTAAAATATATCTTTATAACGATTAGAAAAAATGGAAAAGATAAGTATAAAAGAAATATTGGATGCGACAGGCGGAAAGCTCGTATCCGGCAGCACTGAAGATTTTGTACTTGGAGTAAAGCATGACTCCAGAGAATGTGAAAAGGATGATATGTTTGTAGCTGTGATCGGTGAGAATCAGGACGGCCACAGCTATACCCCGCAGGTGATAGAAAATGGATGCAGAACACTGCTCGTATCAAAGGACATCGATTTCAATGATGTTTCAGAAAAAATGGACAGTGCAAAGCTGAATATTATAAAAGTCGATGATACTGTTCGTTCCATGGGGGATCTGGCAAAGTATTATCTTTCCACACTTGACGTGAAAAAGATAGCTGTTACAGGAAGTGTGGGAAAAACATCAGTGCGCGATATGATCTATTATGTACTGAGTGAAAAGTTCAGATGCGGAAGAAATATGAAAAACTTCAACAATCTGATAGGTTTGCCTCTGTCCATATTCAAATTCGATAAGAGCATGGAAGTTGTCGTGCTGGAAATGGGAATGAGCGAATTCGGAGAGATAGACAGGCTTGCGGAAATAGTTGAGCCTAATATAGGTATAATAACGAATATAGGCGTTGCTCACATGGAGACTCTGGGAAGCCGGGAGGGCATATTCAAAGCTAAAATGGAGATCACGAGGCATATTTGCTCAGACGGCGGAGAAGAAGGCACGCTGATATTCGCAAACGATGAAAACTTTCTTACAAGGGAGAGTACAAAAGGAAATTACAGACAAATATCCATAGGAGAAAACGGAAGAAGCGATTATATAATATCCGATATTGACGATTTCGGCCTTGATGGTATAAAATTCACTTTGGAACATTTGGAGAAGAGCAGAAAGATAACTGTGCCTGTTCCGGGAAGACACAATGCGGTGAATGCTTCTATAGCGGCAGCGGCAGGGGAGCTGCTGGGACTTAAATGGAGCGAGATAGAAGAAGGACTTGGAAAAGTAGATCTTACAGGAAGCCGTCTGAAGCAGATCAAAAGCGGCAGTATAAGAGTAATAGATGATACTTATAACGCAAGTCCTGATTCGATGAAAAGCGCTTTGAAAGTTTTGGAGAAAAGCAGGTGCAATGCAGAAAAGATCGCAATTTTAGGAGATATGTACGAGCTGGGCTCTGACAGCGAGAAACAGCATTTCGGAGTTGGCATATTTGCCCGCGGACTTGATATCGACAAGGTGATTGCGATAGGAAAAAATGCAGAAAAAATATATGAAGGTGCATTGGGAGGAAAAGCTGAAGCCCTGTATTACGAAGAAAAAAAAGATTTTTACAAGGATATGGATCGTTTTGCAGGCAAGGGGAATATTATCTTGGTGAAAGGCTCCAGAGGAATGCAGATGGAGCAGATAGTGGAAAATATTTTAAAATTGTAGGAGTCGTCATGGATTACATCATCATAGGAATAATTATTTTAATCTCTTTTTTCATATCGCTCGTTATTACAAAGATCGAAATACCTGTATTGAAGAAAAAGGCGGGGCAGAATATAAGGGAAGATGGACCTGAATCTCATCTGTCCAAAGCGGGAACGCCGAGCATGGGCGGAATATCGATAATCATAGCGGCAGCGGTCACTTCGGCAGCGGCCACAGGGATACTGAGAAACGGCAGCGAACCGGAAACTGTCATCATAATAGTTGTATTCGTAGGATTCGGACTGATAGGGTTTATCGATGACTATCTGAAAGTTATAAAGAAAAATAATCTGGGGTTGCGAGCGTATCAGAAATTTGGATTGCAGACGATACTCTCTATACTTCTTGCAGTATATCTTGCGGGATATACGCTTGGAAGCACTCTTGTGTATATACCGATAGCGGATATATACGTTGATTTTGGTATATGGTATATACCGTTTGTTGTCTTTGTAATGCTTGCAATGACCAATGCAGTAAACCTGACTGACGGCCTTGACGGTCTGGCTTCGGGCGTAACTGCATTTGTATCCCTGTTTTTCACAGTGGCCGGTATGATGTACGGAATAGTATCGGGAGAATATTTCTGTGCGGCTTTATGCGGCGCTTGTCTGGGATTCCTTGTATTCAACAGGCATCCGGCTAAAGTATTCATGGGAGATACGGGCTCGCTCGCTCTCGGAGGCGGACTGGCTGCTGCTGCAATAGTAATGAAACTTGAACTTATGCTTCCGATCGTAGGGCTGCTGTACGTTATAGAAGCTCTCTCCGTTATAATTCAGGTTGCGTATTTTAAGATAAGCGGGGGAAAGAGGATATTCAAGATGGCTCCGATACATCATCATTTTGAAAAAAGCGGATTCAGTGAGGTGCAGGTAGTGATAGCATTCTGGTTGTTTTCTATAATCTGCTGTATAGTCGGACTCGGGATAATATGAAAGATAGTATAGTTTGGAGTTTGCAATTTGTTAGGAGATGGTAAATATGTCAAACAGTATGATATCCGATATGAAAGATAAAAAAGTACTTATAGTAGGTATGGGAAAATCCGGTAAAGCTGCTGCTCAGGCAATGGTAAAGCTGGGAGCTGACGTGTGTGTCCAGGACAGTAAAAAGGAAGAAGAGGTTGATCCTCAGCTAAGAGTTTTTCTTAAGGACAGAAATATAAAATGCTACTGGAACGATCAGCCGAAGGATATGAGCGTCTTTGATATGCTGATACTGAGTCCGGGAGTACCGCCTCGTCTGGATTTTATAGATGAAGCAAAGAAACATGGCGCTGAGATAATCGGAGAACTGGAGATCGCGTACAGAGTGGGAAAGGGTAACTATGTGGCTATAACAGGGACTAATGGAAAGACTACTACTACGACTCTGGTAGGCGAAATATATAAAGCGGCAGGCAAAAAGACTTATGTTGTCGGTAATATAGGAGTGGCAGTTATATCAAAAGCGCTGTCCGCAGAGGAGGACAGTTGGCTCATAACGGAAACCAGCAGTTTTCAGCTTGAGACCATAAAAGATTTCTGTCCGGAGATTTCGGCGGTACTAAATCTTACGCCGGATCACATGGACAGACATCAAACCATGGAAAAATATGCAGATGCGAAGGCGCAAATATTCAAAAATCAAAATAAAAATCAATACTGCATCATAAACTATGATGATGAGGAGTGTTTTAAACTTGCGGAAAAATGCAGCGCTTCTGTAGTACCGTTCAGCAGAAAGCATGAACTGGATTTAGGTGCTTATGTGCATGATGACATAATAATAGTGAGAGATAAGGAAAAAGCCGTTGAAATATGCAGAGCAGATGAGCTTCAGATCCCGGGAGCTCACAATTTGGAGAACGCTCTTGCCGCATGTGCTATAGCGTATTTCGGAGGAATAGATCCTGAAGTGATATCGAAGGTGCTTAAAGAGTTCAGGGGAGTGGAGCACAGGATAGAATTATGCAATGAGATAGACGGAGTAAGGTTTGTCAATGATTCAAAAGGAACTAATCCTGATGCGGCAGTAAAGGCGATAGAAGCCATAAAGAAAGATATAATACTCATTGCCGGAGGGTACGATAAAGATTCATCTTTCGATGATTTTGTAAAAGCCTTTGACGGCAGAGTAAAGGCGCTGCTTCTTATGGGAAAGACGGCAACGAAGATAAAAGATGCCGCAGAAAAAGTGGGATTCACAAAATCCATAATATTAAAAGATATGGAAGCGTGCGTAAGAGAGGCGTACAGAATAGCTGAGCCGGGGGATACGGTACTGCTTTCTCCGGCATGTGCGAGCTGGGATATGTATACCAGCTTTGAACAAAGGGGCAATCATTTCAAATCTTGTGTAAGAGCTTTGGAAAGGTAATGATTAGAATTGAGACAAAAATCTGACAGGAAAAAGAAAAAGAAACTGAGATCAGGGGATTTTCTGCTTACGATTTTCACTGCGATGCTGGTGATTTTCGGGATAATAATGGTATTCAGCGCAAGCTATTATTATTCAATAAGTCAGGACGGCAATGCATACAGCTATCTCCTGAGGCATGGCATGTGGGCAGTGCTCGGATTTGGAGCAATGATAGTCGGAGCTGCTGTAGACTACAGGATATACAGAAAATTTGCGATACCGCTTTTGATACTGGGTGTGATACTGCTGGCGCTGCTGTTCACACCTTTAGGTCATTCTGCAAACAATGCAACAAGATGGATAGCAGTAGGTCCCGTGACGATAATGCCGGGAGAACTGGCAAAGCTGTTCGTGATCATATTCACCGCATGGTTTTTGAGTGAGAAGCCGGATAGGATAAAATCTCCTGTCAGAGGCATACTGCCTCTTTTAGTGGTTGCGTCAGTATACGGCGCGATGATAATACAGCAGCCTAATCTTTCAACAGCCATAACTGTATGCGGTATAATAATCGCTATGATGCTGGTTGCAGGAATGAAATGGAGATATTTCGCAGGTCTTGCCGGAGTAGGAGCGGCCGGTATACTGAGCATACTTTTATTTATGAAGGACAGCTACTGGTATCAGAGACTTACAAGCTTTGTGGATCCTTTCCAGGACCCGCTGAATGAAGGATATCAGGCGGTACAGTCACTGCTTGCTTTAGGCTCCGGCGGACTTTTCGGAGTAGGACTTGGAAAGAGCGTTCAGAAAAATCTTTACTTGCCTGAACCTCAAAATGACTTTATACTTGCAATAATAGGAGAAGAACTTGGATTCGTGGGATTGATACTGCTAATAGCCCTCTACTGCTGTTTTTTATGGCGAGGGGTTCATATTGCGATAAATGCTCCGGATCAGTTTGGTATGCTTTTAGCATCAGGCATAGTTCTAATGGTTGGTATACAGGTCATACTGAATATAGCAGTAGTAACATCGTCGATGCCGGCTACGGGGATAAATCTGCCTTTTGTCAGCTACGGAGGCAACGCTCTTTTGATGTTTATGTTTTCCGTTGGAGTTCTTCTCAATATTTCAAGGCATGAGCCTAAGAATGCAGGAGTTGATTAAATGAAAGTTATTATGACCGGCGGAGGGACCGGAGGACATATATATCCGGCCATATCCATCGCGGATGAAATCAAAAAAAGATTCGAGGGAGCAGAGATACTGTTTGTCGGAGCTGAAAGAGGTCTTGAAAAAACTATCGTTCCGGAAAACGGATATCCGATAGAGCTCATACCTATACATGGATTCAACAGGAAAAAACCGCTTAAGAATATAAAAGTCATAAAAGAACTGAATAAAGGAAGCAAAAGGGCGGCCGATATATTGAAATTATTCGGGCCGGATGTTGTCATAGGTACAGGCGGATATGCGAGCGCCCCCCTTTTAAAGGCGGCTCAGAAATTAGGGATACCTACGTATATACATGAGCAGAACGCATTTCCGGGCGTGACGAACAAGATGCTGGAAAAACGTGTGAAAAAGGTTTTCCTTGGGTTTGAGGAAGCATCGAAATATTTTAAATACCCGGATAAACATGTTGTGTGCGGAAATCCGATAAGAGGAAATTTTCTCGATACTGACAAAGACGTTGCGAGAAAAGAGCTTGGATACGGCAAAGATGATTTTGTTCTGCTGGCTTTTGGAGGAAGTCAGGGAGCGGGCAGGATAAATAAAGCTATGATCGGTGTCATAGAAGCTTTGGAGCCGTTCAAAGATATAAAAATTTGTTTGGGTACGGGGAAATTTTATTATGATGCTATTTTAGACGAACTTAAAGAAAGAAAAGCAGGAACCGGGGGAAATATACAGATAAAGGAATATATAAATAATATGAACGGATATCTTGCCTCAGCGGATCTTGTGATAAGCAGGAGCGGAGCTATAACTGTAGCGGAAGTGACTTCCTGCGGGAAGCCGGCCATATTTATACCATCGCCTGCGGCTACCGGAAATCATCAGTATTACAATGCTAAAGCTGTCTCTGAAAGAGGAGGGGCTATCGTTATAGAGGAAAAGGACCTGAATGATGAAAAGCTGATTTCCACCATACTTAAACTGAAAAACGACAGAGCGATACTTGAAGATATGTCCCATAAAAGCCGTTTGGCTGCGCCTGAAAATGCGGCGGGCAGAATATGTGACAATATAGAGGAGTTTACTGACAAGTAACGATGAAGTCACCTCCGGCATATTATAAAATATGTTATGGAGGTGTTTTTTTTGGGAATCTATCGTATCAAAGGTGGAAAGAGGCTGTATGGTCAGGTCGATGTGTCCGGGGCCAAAAATGCAGTACTTCCTATCATTGCGGCATCGGTAATGACTAAAGGCGAAAATTGTTTTGACGCATGTCCGGATATATCAGATGTTGACAGTATGCTGAAGATATTGAAGGCTCTGGGTTGCAAAACGGGAAAAGAAGGCTCTGAAATATTCGTGGATGCTACGAACATGACTGAATGGAAGATACCGGCTCATTTGATGAGAGAGATGCGATCCAGTGTGTTTCTTGCGGGATCACTGCTGTCGAGATTCGGCAGAGCGGTAATAAGTCATCCGGGCGGCTGCAACATAGGCAAAAGACCGATAGATATACATATCAAAGGGCTTGAACAGCTCGGCGCTCGCGTTGAGACCCGTGATAACGATATATTGATCAAAGCTGACGACATGAAGCCGGCTCTGGTAAAATTGGATTATCCAAGTGTTGGCGCTACTGAGAATATTCTTCTTGCGGCTGTCTCAGTTGAAGGAGAAACGATTATAGAAAACAGCGCTCGCGAGCCGGAGATAACAGATCTTCAAAACTATCTGAACAAATGCGGAGCTGATGTAAAAGGCGCGGGAACAGGGACTATCACAGTAAACGGAGGACGATCTCTTTTCGGATGTGATCACAGGATAATGCCTGACAGGATAGAAGCGGGAACTTTTGCGCTTATGACTGCTTCCTCGGGAGGGAAAGTCATGCTTAAAGGAGCGCGTGCCGCAGATATTTCTTCGCTTCTTTATATACTGGAAGGAGCGGGGTGCCGTATCGGGAAACCAAAGGAAGGCGTATTGGTGGAAGCTTCCGGACAAGAAAAGGTAAATGCAAATGTGAAGACGGCTCCTTATCCGGGATTTCCGACGGATCTTCATCCTCAGCTGACTGCTTTTTTAGCAGGTAACGGAGCAGGAAGCATTATAGAAGAGAATATATTCGAAAACAGGATGAGTTATGCTAAACAGCTGATAAAAATGGGTGCAGATATTGAAATATCCGGTAAAAAAGTTATAATAAAGAATAACAATATATTGTATGGGACTGATGTGTATGCGGAAGATCTTAGAGGAGGAGCAGCGCTGGTGATTGCAGGACTTTCGGCTGAAGGTATGACGACAGTTCACAATACAAAATATATAAAGAGGGGATATGGAGGACTGGAAGAAAAGATAAGGTTAATAGGCGGAGAGATTTCAGAGTATGAATAAAGAATATGACAGGGAGAACAAAAGAAAGAAAAAGCGAAGGAAGAAAAAGAGATATTTGCTGAAATTCATCATATTTCTGTTGATATGTACAGGACTTTACTTCGCAGTACATATAGATTATTTCGTTGTCGATGGTATTGCTGTTGCAGGAAATACGGAAGTGTCGGATGAAGAGGTGATAAAACTTTCGGAAATAAAGACCGGAGAGAATATATTCGATGTGCATCCGTGGTTTGCCGAAAGGCGTATAAAGAAAAAAAATCTCTATATAGAAGATGTGGATGTCAAGAGAAAATTTCCGAATGAAATCGAGATAACAGTTACGGAAAGAAGCGGTAAAGCTCAGTTCGTGAAGGGAAAAAGGTATATAATAACAGATAATGACGGAAAAGTACTGGATATAGCCAAAGAAGAACAGCAGGTTACACTGGTTGAAAATATCAAGGTAAAGGAAGCAGAGCTTGATAAAGATATTGAGGTTGATAAAACCGGTGAATACGATAAGGCGATGAAAATAATAAAGCTTATGGAGGAAGGTGATCTTTACTTCAAAAAGCTTGTAGTCGATGGGAGCAAGGTCACGGCATATATATATGACGGGCTTTACTGTAAAGGAACCTACGATAATGTAGTTGATTGTATTGAATCCGGAGCGCTTAAAACGGTGGTTTTTGATTTGTATCAGAAAGGTACGGAAAGCGGGATTATCAACATTGGCAGCAATAATTATTGTTCCTTTACGCCATAAAACTATTGTGTTATAATACAAAGTGGAATTATTTAAAAATTACAGGAGGTACTTCTGAATGTTACAATTTGAGATGAACGACTCTACGCTGCAAGAGATAAAAGTCATCGGTGTCGGCGGCGGCGGATGTAACGCAGTTAATAGAATGATAGAATCCGGCATGAAAGGAGTTGCTTTCATAGCCGTTAATACGGACAAGCAGGCTCTTGCAAGAAGCAAGGCTGAAACTAAGATACAGATAGGAGAAAAACTTACGAAAGGGCTCGGTGCAGGTGGAAATCCTGAGGTGGGTCAGAAATCAGCTGAAGAAAATCTCGAGGATCTTGAAAAGTTCATTGCAGGCTCCGACATGATATTCGTTACTTGCGGAATGGGCGGAGGAACAGGAACGGGAGCAGCCCCGATAATAGCCAAGATCGCAAAGGATATGGGAATACTGACGGTCGGAGTCGTTACAAAACCGTTTAAATTTGAAGGAAAAAAACGAGGCGAACATGCTGAGCTGGGAATAAAATTCCTGAAGAAGTATGTGGATTCGTTAGTAGTAGTACCGAATGATAAACTGCTGGAAACTGTTCAGGAGCAGACATCGCTTCTGGAGGCTTTCGAACTGGCCGACGAAATACTTAAACAGGGTGTTCAGGGAATCTCGGATATAATAGTGGACGATGCTCTTATAAATCTGGATTTTGCCGATGTCACTACTATAATGAAAGACAGAGGCATAGTACATATGGGAGTAGGAAGAGGAAAAGGCGAAAACAGACTGGAAGAAGCAGTTTCAGGCGCTGTCAACAGTCCGCTTCTTGAAACTAAGATTTCCGGAGCAAGAGCTGTTCTCATAAACATAACAGGCGGAAGAGATCTTACTATGTTTGATGTAGACAAGGTTGCTACACAGATAGATGCTGAAGCTGATGATAACGCTATTATAATAATGGGTGCTTCCATCAAGGAAGATATGCAGGACGAAATAGCAGTGACTGTAATTGCGGCAGGATTTGAAAAACCGCAGAATGTGGACATCCTCAACAGCTCAGTCATACCAAATAAAGGAACGGAAAACAGCGGCGAGACATATACGGAGCCAGAAAGTCCGGCTGCATCATCATCGGATGATATCTACAAGGGTATGTCAGGAATAGATATCCCTACATTTTTAAAGAGATAATCAGAAGGGTAACTTAATCGATAGCCGGTTTTCCACCGGCTATTGTTAGGTTTCGGACAGATATGAAGACAATAGGTTCGAGAGATAATCCAATATATAAGAAAGCGCGGAAACTTTTAAAAAGAAAGTACAGGGATGCATACGGACTTTACCTTCTCGAAGGGATAAAGCCGCTGCGTGACGCGATTTCGCTTGGGATAGAGATTGAGAAAATATTCGTGTGCGACGGAGAGATGGATATATCCGCACCGAAGGATTCAGGGTATGATTTCACGATTCTTGATAGAGAACTGTTTAAGATGCTGACAGATACGGAACATTCTCAGGGAGTGATATCCGTTGTAAAAAAAGTAAAACGCGGTGTAGATTCCCTTGAAGAAATGAAAAACTGCGGCAGCGGGAATCTGGTGATTTTGGACAGACTTCAGGATCCGGGAAACGTAGGAACGGTCATACGGACCGCGGAAGCTGCCGGATATAGCGGAGTCGTAACTGTAACGGGATGTGCAGATGTGTATTCGCCTAAAGTGGTCAGAGCTGCTGCGGGCTCTTTGTTCAGGGTACCTGTAATAGACGGCGGAGATCAGGAAATGCTCATTCCTGAACTTAAAAAATACGGATTTAAAATAGCGGCAACAAGTCTTGACGGAGATACGCTTTATCGCGATGCAGATATAAGCGAGAGTACTGCACTTGTTATAGGCAATGAGGGAAACGGTGTAGGAAATGAATTCCTGGAAGCTGCGGATTTAAAAATAAAGATCCCTATGATGGGATCGATCGAATCTCTTAACGCGGCAGTCGCAGCGGGAATACTCATGTATAAGTCAAATAAGATAAAATAGATGAGAGGTAATGGAAATGCAAGCTCAGTTGAACAGAATTTTGGAAGAAGCAAAAGAACAGCTGAAAAATGCTGCTTCTGTAGCGGAGACGGACGATATCCGTGTAAAGATGCTCGGCAAGAAAGGCAAGCTTACTGAGATACTCAGGGGAATGGGAAAACTGTCTCCTGAAGAAAGAAAATCGACAGGCCAGATGGCTAATAAAGTTCGAGCAGAGATCGAAGAAATGCTCGAAAAAAAATTCAAAGAAATGAAGGAAGCTGCGAAGGAAGCTCAGTTTAAACTTGAAAGAATAGATGTTACGGAGCCTGGCAGAGATGTGAAGCTCGGCGTAAAGCATCCCCTTACTATAACGATGGAAGAAATATCAAAGGTATTCATGAGTATGGGATTCTCGATCGTTGAAGGTCCTGAAGTCGAGACGGTGTTCAATAATTTTGATGCTCTCAATGCGGGACCGAATCATCCATCCAGGGATATGACGGACACTTTTTATATAAATGAAGATATACTTCTCAGAACGCAGACATCCCCTGTGCAGGTGAGGACGCTGATGAAGCAGAAACCTCCTATCAAGGTGATCTCTCCGGGAAGATGTTTCAGGTGTGATACTCCTGATGCCACACATTCACCTATGTTTCATCAGATAGAAGGTCTGCTTGTCGATGAAGGAATAACCATGGCAGATCTTAAGGGGACTCTTGACAGTTTTGCTAAACAGCTCTTTGGTACAAGCACGAAGACGAAGTTCAGACCTCATCATTTTCCGTTTACGGAGCCAAGTGCGGAAATGGATGTATCCTGCTTCAAATGCGGAGGAAAGGGATGCAGAGTGTGCAAAGGCAGCGGCTGGATAGAAATTTTGGGATGCGGCATGGTGCACCCGAATGTTCTCAAAGTCGGAGGACTCGATACTGAAAAGTATACGGGTTTTGCCTTCGGCATGGGCGTTGAAAGAGCTGCTATGCTCAAGTACGGAGTGGAAGATATAAGATTATTCTATGAAAACGATATGCGCTTTATAGAACAGTTCAAATAGGAGGATGTCAGATGTTAGTTCCAATAGAATGGCTTAAAGATTATATAGATTTGGATGTTTCCACCGAAGAGTTCTGTGACAGGATGATAATGTCGGGATCAAACCTTGAAACCTGCGAACATTTCTGCGAAGAAATGGAGAATGTTGTAGTAGGAAGAATAGACAAGATAGAAAAGCACCCTGACGCTGATAAACTTGTAGTCTGCAAGGTGGATGTAGGTCAGGATGAGGATATACAGATAGTTACAGGAGCGCCCAATGTATTTGAAGGGGCATATGTCCCTGTAGCGCTTCACAACAGCAGGATACCGGGACCGCTCCATGGTCAGCCTAAGCAGGAAGGCGGAGTGAAGATAAAAAAAGGAAAACTCAGAGGTGTGGAATCCTACGGTATGCTCTGTTCTGCCGGCGAGCTTGGATTTGAGGACAAGGTAGTGCCGGTTGCACACAAAGACGGTATATGGATACTTGAAGATGAGTATGAAACTGGAAAGGATTTTGCAGAAGCTCTGGAGTTAAAACAGGCTGTAGTTGATTTTGAGATAACACCTAACAGGCCTGACTGCCTTGCAATGGTAGGAATGGCAAGGGAAGCATCGGCAACCTTTGAAAAACCTTTCAAATATCCTGACACAGAGATAGCAAACGAAAACGGAAAGGGCGAATCGAAGGATTACGTTTCAGTGGAGATAAAAAATCCTGAAAGCTGCAGGAGATATGTGGCAAGGATAGTTACTGACGTAAAAGTTGAACAGTCGCCGTGGTGGCTTCAGAAGAGACTTATGTATGCAGGCATGCGTCCGATAAACAACATAGTGGACATAACTAATTTTGTAATGCTTGAATACGGACAGCCGATACATGCTTTCGATATCAATCAGGTAAAAGGCGGTAAAATAATCGTAGAAAATGCTGCGCAGGGTGAGAAATTCACCACTCTGGACAATACTGAGAGAGTGCTTTCGGATGATATGCTTCTTATAAAGGATGCTGAGAGAGGCATAGCTATAGCAGGTGTTATGGGCGGTCTCAACTCAGAAATAGAAGAAGATACGACTACGATCATCATCGAATCAGCCAATTTCAACGGGGACAGCGTAAGAAGCACATCGAAGAAGCTCGGACTCAGGACGGAAGCTTCCGCAAGGTTTGAAAAGGGCATAGATCCTAATCTCTGTGAAGCGGCCGCAGACAGAGTATGCAGACTTATAGAGCTGGTAGGAGCCGGCAAGGTATGCAAGGGCAGTGTAGACAATTATCCTTCGGAAGCAAAAGCAAAAACGATAGATATCAGAGTAGACAGGATAAATCACGTTATGGGCGTGGAGCTTGGACGCGAGTATATGGAAAAAGTGCTCAGATCTCTTGAGATAAAGGTTGAAGGAAGCGGCAATATCATGACTGTAACTCCTCCGACTGTAAGGCAGGATCTGCTGGAAGAAGAGGATTATATAGAAGAGGTTGCCAGGATCTATGGCTATGACAGGCTGCCGGTAACTCTTCCAAAAGGAAATAACGAGGCGGGAATGCCTGAAGAAAGAGCGCTTCGCGATCTGACGAGAGAATCCCTTTGCGGTATGGGTCTGAACGAGATACAGACATATTCCTTTGTAAGTCCTAAAGGAGTCGACAATATAGGAATCGCAGAAGATTCATGGGAGAGAGCATTTGTTAAGATACTTAACCCTCTCGGTGAAGAGAATTCTGTAATGAGAACAGTTCTTACTCCTAATATGCTGGAGGTTCTCGGCAGGAATTATTCGAGAAATATAGAGAAAGCCGGCGCTTTTGAAATAGGTAATACATTTATTAAGAATATGATGGATGAAGATGAGCTTCCGGATGAGCAGTATTCTCTGTGCATAGGCATGTACGGTAAAGGTGAAGATTTTTATTCCCTTAAAGGTATACTTGAAGAACTGCTCAGAGTACTCGGCATAAAGGATGTCCGATTTACGCCAGAATCCGAGTACGGCACATACCATCCGGGAAGATGTGCAAGGATATCGGTAAAGTCCAAAATGAAGCTGGCGGATGGAGCCGAGCCTTTGTACGATGAATTGGGAATAATGGGTGAGATACATCCGGATGTTGCAGAAAGATACGGCATGAGCGGCGTTAGAATATACTGCTGTGAGTTGATGTTTGATGCAGTAAAGAGACATTCAGACAGAACTGTTGTATATGTACCGCTTCCTAAGTATCCGTCCACATCGAGAGATATAGCGCTTCTCGTTGATGAAGATATGGAAGTCGGCAAAATAGAAGACGTTATAAAAGAGTATGCGGGAAATATACTTGAAAGTGTAAAACTGTTTGACGTATACAGGGGAAAGCAGGTCGAGGAAGGCAAAAAGAGTGTTGCTTTTGCTTTGACATACAGAGATAAAGATAAGACTTTGACCGATGAGGAAGTTGCAAAAGTCCACGGTAAAGTGCTCGAAGCGCTTAAAGAAAAGCTGAATGCGGTTCTGAGAGAGATGTAGGAGAGTTTTTATGGAAAACAACAAGGTAAAAGTAAAGATTTACGGACAGGAATACGTTATTGCCGGAGATAAATCAAGAGAAGAGATAATACAGGTGGCGGCTCATGTAGATACAAAGATGCAGGAGATAACCGAGGCCGCAAAATCAGCCGGAGCTACATCTTCGAATATAGCCGTTCTGGCAGCTGTAAACATTGCCAGTGAGTATTTCCAGATGCTTGATGAGATGGAAGAACTGAAGCGCATGAATATACAGCTTGAGAAAGATGCACAGCATTACGTTCAGCTGTGGGATGAATCCAAGAAAAACTATATGGATTACAAAGAAGAAACTCAGGCGATAGTTTTACAGAAAGATGAGCTGCTCAATCAGATAAGGCAGAAAGATCTGGAAAATCAGCAGCTTAAGGAAGCCATAGAAGCGGCTAAAGAGCAGACTCAGAGCAGTATGGAGGAAGTTGTTAAAGAAGTTGAAGCAAAATGCAAAGAACTTGAAAACAGTTTCTTTGATTTGCAGATGGAAAATCTCCAGCTGAAGAAAGAAATAGAAAAATATAAAAACAACAGTAATATCGGATAGCCTTAAATGGAAAAAAAGACTTTAAAAATACTTGAATACAATAAAATAATAGATATGCTCAGAGAACAGGCCGGCTCTGATCTGACCAAGGGGATCATTTCAGAGCTGGAGCCTTTTGATGATGTACGTGAAATAAAAGAAAAGCAGACTGAAACCACGGAAGCGGTAAGACTCATAAACCATAAGGGCCTATTACCCGTCGGTGGTTTTTATGATATTGGAGAGGCTGTATCGTTGGCGAGGAAGGGCGGAACGCTCAGCATGGCTCAGCTTTTGAAAGTACTTGCCAACATGAAGACTGCGGACAGGATAGTAACCTTTTTAAAGGGAGATGTTCCGGAGATACCGACAATAACTTCTATCGCGGAACTTATTGTAGTGCATAAAAACCTTGCAGAGGAAATCGACAGATGTATAATTTCCGAAGATGAAATGGCGGATAACGCATCTCCTGATCTCAGAAGGATAAGGCGAAGCATAGCAAGGCAGAACGATGCTGTAAAAAGCAGGATAAATCGTATATTGAATTCAGGAGACAACAAGAAAGTCCTTCAGGACTCAATAGTCACCGTAAGAAACGGAAGATATGTCATACCTGTCAAGCAGGAGCACAGGGGAAGCGTGCCTGGCATAGTTCACGATCAGAGCGGCAGCGGTGCAACGCTGTTTATAGAGCCGCAGCCTATAGTAGAGCTGAACAATGAACTAAGACAGCTTGAGCTGGATGAGCAGGCGGAAATCAACAGAATACTGAAAGAGTTGTCTGAAGGTGTTTCTGAGAGTTATCATGATCTGAAAAACAATCAGGAATTGATGGTGCAGCTGGATCTGTTCATGGCAAAAGGCAGACTTTCAGCAGCCATGAATGGTGAAGAGCCAAAGATAAGCGAAGAGGGAATAATGGATATAAGAGGAGCCAGACATCCATTGATAGATGAAAAAAAGGTGGTTCCTATAGATATAAGGATAGGAGAAGATTACAGCACCCTCGTTATAACAGGACCGAATACAGGAGGAAAGACTGTTACACTGAAGACTGCGGGACTTTTCGCGCTTATGGCGCAGGCGGGTCTTCATCTGCCGTCAGATCCGGGAAGCAGTATACCTGTATATAAAGATGTATTTGCTGATATAGGAGATGAACAGAGTATAGAGCAGAGCCTCTCCACCTTTTCGTCACATATGAAGAACATCGTGAGAATAACGGAAAGGGCAGAAAAAGGAAGTCTTGTACTGCTTGATGAGCTTGGTGCGGGAACAGATCCGACGGAAGGCGCAGCGCTGGCGATATCAGTGCTCGAAGAGCTGAAACGAAACGGCGCAGATGTTATAGCTACCACCCATTATACAGAACTCAAGAAATTCGCTGTTTCCACAGAGGGAGTAGAGAATGCTTCCATGGAGTTCGATGTGGAGACATTGAGCCCGACATATAGACTGAATATAGGGATACCAGGCAAATCGAACGCCTTTGAAATATCAAGAAAACTCGGGCTTTCGGAAAAACTGATAGACAGAGCAGGAGAGCTGATAAAGGGCGGAGATATGGCATTTGAAGAAGTTATAGCATCTCTTGAAGACGACAGGAAAAAGGCTGAGGAAGAACGAGATGAAGCTATAATGCTGGGTATAGAAATAAAACGCAAGAAAGAAGAACTTGACGAAAAGATAAAGAAATTCGAAGAGAAGAAGGAAAAAGAGATAGAAAGAGCGAAAGAAAAGGCGCGGGAGATAATAAGAGAAGCAAAAGAAACTACCGAAGAAGTGCGTGAGGAGCTCAAAGAGATAGCAAAACTTGAAAGCCTTGGAGAGAGGAATGTTAGATTTGACAAGAGCCGCAGAAAGATAAGAGAGCTCGAGAAGAAAAACAGAAGCTCCATAAAGGTAGAGACCAATTCTGAGCCGGTAGATGCAAAGCTTCTGAAATTGAACGATAGGGTGAAAATACTGACGCTTAATCAGAATGGAGAAATTGTTTCATTACCTGATGATAAGGGAAATCTCCAGGTGCAGGTAGGCATCATGAGAGTAGATGTCAATATAAAGGATATAATGCTTATAGATGAGGGTATCAATAAAAGGCGTATCCGGAAGAAGAGCAGCGGATACGGACGGATGTACAGAAGCAAGGTGAACAGTATATCGTCATCTATAGATGTGAGAGGAAAAAACCTTGACGATGCTGTGATGGATGTGGAAAAATATATAGATGATGCATTTATTTCAGGATTGAACGAAGTTACTGTCATCCATGGAAGAGGAGAAGGCATCTTAAGAAAGGGTATACAGGAAGCGCTTAAAAGGAGCAGGAATGTTAAGAGCTTCAGGAACGGAGGTTACCAGGAAGGCGGCGACGGTGTCACTGTCGTAAAGCTCAAGGTTTAGTATATATCAAGTGAGGAGAAAATAATATGATAAGTTATAAAGATAAGATCGCAGATATTCTTGCTGCACATGTGGACGGTGTCGAAAGAGAGGATATCGTTTCTATGATAGAATCTCCTACGGACAGTAAAATGGGAGATTATGCTTTTCCGTGTTTCAAACTGGCAAAGGTAATGAGAAAAGCGCCTCCTGTGATCGCGGAGTCTATCGCAGATCAGATAAGAGATGAAGATATATTTGAAAAGGTAGAGAACGTTAAAGCTTATGTAAATATGTTCATATCTAAAAAAGCCTTTGCAGATGAAGTGGTGACCGAAGTCATCTTAAAGGGAGACGATTACGGAAGAAGTGAAGCAGGCAGCGGAAAGAAGGTAATAATCGAATACTCATCGCCTAATATTGCAAAGCCGTTCCATATAGGGCACATAAGGAGTACGGTAATAGGCAATTCGATATATAAGATATATGATTTTCTCGGATACGATACTGTAAGGATAAATCATCTGGGCGATTACGGCACTCAGTTTGGAAAGATGATATGCGCCTACAGGAGATGGGGCAATAAAGAAGATGTGATAAACGAACCGATAAAATCTCTGTTGTCATATTACACTAAGTTCCACGAAGAGGCGGAAAAACACCCTGAACTTGAAGACGAAGCAAGAGCTATATTCACAAAGCTGGAAAAGGGTGAGCCGGAAGAAGTGGAGCTCTGGCAGTGGTTCAGGGACGAAAGCCTTAAGGAATTCAACAGAGTGTACGATATGATGGGAATAAGCTTTGACTCTTATAACGGAGAAAGCTTTTATTCCGATAAAATGCCGAGATTTGTGCAGGAGCTGAAGGATAAGGGACTTCTTGTAGAGGATAACGGCGCTCAGATAGTGAGACTTGACGACTACGATCTGCCTCCTGCTCTTATAACAAAATCCGATGGCTCTACGCTTTATATAACAAGAGATATCGCCGCTGCGGTATACAGAAAAGAAACCTATGATTTTTATAAAAACATTTACGTTGTGGCGTCACAGCAAAACCTGCATTTCCAGCAGTGGATAAAAGTCATAGAACTTCTGGGATATGACTGGGCGAAAGATTGTATACATGTGCCGTTCGGACTTGTGAGCATGGAAGACGGGACTATGTCGACGAGACATGGAAGAGTCGTGTTCCTGGAAGATGTGCTCAACAAAGCTATAGATAAGACTAAACAGATAATAGAAGAGAAAAATGTAAATACGGATAATATTGATGAGACGGCCAGGGATGTAGGGATAGGCGCTGTTATGTTCAATGAGCTTTCAAATTACAGGATCAAGGACTATGTCTTTTCCTGGGATAAAGTGCTCAATTTTGACGGGGAAACAGGTCCTTATGTACAGTATACTCATGCAAGAGCATGCAGCGTACTGAGAAATGCCGGCAAGGATGCTGTAGAAAAGGCAAGAGCGGGATTTGATCCTTCATATATAACCGGTGAAAGCGCTCATGAGCTTATAAAACTGATATATGATTTCCCTGCGGCTGTTTATGATGCAGGCGAGAAATATGAGCCGTCTGTAGTGACCAGGCATATAATAGATGTGGCTCAGGCGTTCAATAAGTTCTATCACGATGAACATATACTGGTCGAAAATGAAGATGAAAGAAACGCGAAGACAGCGCTCGTTATAGCAGCCAGAGCTGTCATCAAAAATGGCCTTTCACTGCTTGGAATAAAAGCGCCTGAAAGGATGTAAGAGGAGAAATAAAAGGTAAAGGAGTTTATATATGAGATACGAGGGAGATATATACAGACCGCCGAGTGAGGCATACAGTCTGCTGGTACAGGTGACCATAGGCTGCACTCACAATAAATGCACCTTCTGCAAAATGTTTAAAGATAAGAAGTTCAGAGTCAGAAAACTTGAAGAAGTAATGGAAGATCTGGCCTGGGCAAGAGCGAGATACAGGAGTGTGAACAGGATATTTCTCTGCGACGGAGATGCGCTGGCACTATCAAATGCCCGTTTGATGCCTATCCTTGAATACATTTCAGAGAACTTCCCTGAGTGCGAAAGGGTTTCGATATACGGAAGAGGCAGCGATGTGATTAAAAAATCGGATGAAGAGATGAAGGAACTCTACGATGCAGGCCTCAAAATGGTGTATATCGGAGCGGAGTCAGGAAGCGACAAGGTTCTCAAGGATGTATGCAAAGGTGAGACGAGACAGCAGATCATCGACGGAGTGAAGAAGATCGAGGCGTGCGGCATGCAGTCTTCAGTCACGTTTATATCAGGCCTTGCAGGAAAGGACGGATGGGAGGATCATGCTATCCAGACAGGAACTATGATAAGCGAAATGGAGCCTTCCTATGTAGGACTTTTGACTCTCATGGTAGAGCCGAGCGTTCCTATGGCAAAGGATATAGAATCAGGCAAGCTTAAGCTGCTTTCTCCTGAGGAGGTAATGGCTGAGACACTTCTGATGCTGAAGCATACGGATGTTAGTAAAACATGTGTATTGAGAAGCAATCACGCATCCAATTACGTTTCTCTCAGAGGAAATCTTCCTGAGGATAAGGAAAGGATGATGGAACTTTTGAAAACTGCCATGAAAAATCACGATATGTTTAAGGATGAGAGATTCAGGGCTCTTTAAGGTACAGTAAAAGAGGTAAATTATGAGTAAGGAAAAGAAAAACTTAGCCCAGGCGATGGGAATCGCAAGAACGGTAGTAAGACCCAGAGAAGAATCGGACATACAGCTTAGAGAAGACAGGATAGGAAAGTATTTCAGGAAATATCTCAACAAATTCGTATTTGCCGAATTTTCCGAGGAATTCATGAAACATTCCAAAGCGGGAGAGTTGATGCGCGGCGTGCCTATACCGCTGAGAAAGAAGGAGATAAAAGAGTTTGCAGGCGGTGCAGGCATAGATATGCTTGTGCTGGCTGAAAATATGGCGTGGGTAATGGGCTGTGATCCTCATTTCAAGCATACGAAGGATTACGTTGCCATACTGAAAAAGCTGTACAATTACAAGCTGTACGAAGGAATGATGAAGGAAGGCAGAGATGCGGCGGAGAGAGGAGATATGGACAACGCATGTATCCATTTCAGAGCATCTTTATGTATGCAGTACAATTATCTTCACAGCATGTACAGTTATGCGAGAGCGTGCAGAGTAATGTACATGAACAGCCACAATGAAGAATATGTTGGAAGATTCAAGGCGGAATCTCTGGACTGGTTTGAACTCCTTACGGAAACTCACCCGCGTTTTGCTCAAGGGTACTATTATCTGGGATACACTTATTTGAACATGGGGCTTTATTCTAAAGCAGATCTGGCCTGGAGAGAATTTTTAAGATTCAGCAGGAACGGTAAGAATAAAAAGGAAATAAGAAACAGGATAAACCAGATATCGGAGCCTATACAGATAGAAAAAGGTTACAATGAGATACTGGCCGGAAGATATGAGAGCGGTATAAAACTTCTCGAGCCATTCCTCTCCAGCCGATTTAACGACTGGTGGCCGCTTTATTACTATCTGGGAATAGGATACGAGATGACAGGAAAAAGAGCTGACGCTGTAAGCGCATTCAGAAAAGTTCTCCAGATAAACGGAAGCCATCTCGATACGATGAAAGAGCTGCTCGCCATATATGAGGAAGAAGGCGACAGAGAAAATATAAAGAAGTATAAGAATAAAATAGAGCTCATAGAAAATACTATGAAAGAGGAGCAGGAACAGCATATCAAGGAAATCAAGGAAGAAGATGAAAAACTTCAGACTCAGGAGCCTGCTCTCATGGAGCCTGAACACATTGAAATAGAGGAGGCGGATGAAGTGAAAAAAGCCTCTGAACACAGCGAAGATGAGCCTTCAGAGACCGATTCTGAGGAGGAAGAAAAGCCTGAAGAAAGAAAGACTATAGTAAAGCGTTTTGGCAAAAAAAATTAAATGCAAAATAGGTTGACATCTCGCAGCGATAATTGTATAATACTACTTGTCGTTACGAGGCACAACCTAATATTCCAAGGTAGCTCAATGGTGGAGCACTCGGCTGTTAACCGATAGGCTGTGGGTTCGAGCCCCACCCTTGGAGCCAAATTTGCCGAAGTGGCGGAACTGGCAGACGCACAGGACTTAAAATCCTGCGAACCTTACAGTTCGTACCGGTTCGACCCCGGTCTCCGGCACCAAGATGAAAATAGTGCCGGTCGGTCCGATTTGTAGACGGAAGCAGGAAAAGTTAATAAATGATATCGCGGGGTGGAGCAGTTGGTAGCTCGTCGGGCTCATAACCCGGAGGCCGCAGGTTCAAATCCTGTCCCCGCAACCATGAAAAATAAAACGGTAGCAACGTTGCCGTTTTTATTTTTCATAAATAAGCTGGAAGGATTTGAAGCTGCGGAGCAGGGAAAAAGCCTGCGGATTTTCCCGAAGAGCGAAGCGATTCGCAGGAAAATGCGACAGCGAAAGGAGCCGAGAAGAACGAGGCGACTGGAGGAGCGGCGCAGAGCGGCGCGTTGTCCCCGCAACCAGCAATAAAAATCGTCCAGTAGGGCGATTTTTTATTGCATAAATAAGATGAAAGGATTTGAAGCTGCGGAGCGTTGTCCCAAACTATTGACAAAAAACTTGCAAAACAGCAATAAAAATGATAACCTATAACAAGCTGTACAGAAGTACGCATGACATCTCAGAAGAGATATGAAGATACATCAAAGAGCAGATGGAGCGCGGTCAGTACTGCCTCTGTTGTTCTGTTTTATATATGAAAAGTTTTAAAACGGGAAGTTGTGACCAAGAAGGCTTTGATAAATCATGATGATTTGGGACTTCTTGGTTTTTGTTTGAGGTGAAAATGAAATTTAAGCGTTTAAAAGGAAAAGTGCTGTGCGCAGCAGCAGCTTTGATGTTGATTCCTGGAATCATGACAGGGTGTTCAGGGGATTCTGCGGAAGATGCGGCAAATGGTATTACAGTGTATATCGGAGGGAATATTTTCGAAGAAAGCATGGACCCGGTAAAGGGCGCCATGTCCTATGGATATCCTTTTACGAACAATGCGCTTATTAAAGTAAACACAGAATCCGAGTATGTGGGAGATCTGGCTGCGGAGTGGGAGATAGACGCATCGGCTCTGACGTATACCTTTAAGCTGAGAGAAGGAGTGAAGTTTCACGATGGATCTGATTTTACCGCAGAGGACGTAGTATTTACCTATGATAAGGTCAAGGAAAATCAGGGTGAAAATGAGAATGTCGATCTTAGCAGGCTGGAGTCTGCGGAGGCTGTGGATGATTATACGGTAGTATTTCATTTAAGTGAGCCATACTCTTCTTTTTTAGATCAGACGGCCTGTCTTGGGATCGTGCCCAGTGATTCCTATGAAAGCGGCACTTTTGACACAATGCCTGTAGGAACAGGTCCGTGGAAGGTTGCGCAGTACGATACAGCGCAGAAGATCATCGTTCAGGCAAACGATGATTATTACGGAGGGGCGCCTTCCATTGATAAGGTGACGATACTTAACATGGAAAGCGATACGGCTGTTTCTGCTGTAAAATCCGGGGAACTCGATCTGGCCATGGTAGAGCCGAATTACATAGGTGAAGAAGTTGACGGAATGCATGTTGAAAACCTTGAAACCATGGATGTGCGTCAGATAAGTCTTCCTGTTGCCGCAGAAAAAGAGGTGACTGACGAAGATGGAAACAAAATCATTGTAGGAAATGACGTGACGTCTGATAAGGCTGTCAGAGAAGCGCTGGCGATAGGGATAGACCGCCAGAAAATAATAGATGATGCGCTTAACGGTGTGGGAAAACCGGCAGAGGGATTTACAGAAAATCTCGAATGGGGTAATTCTGCGGGATATGAAGATGGACGCAAAGACGAAGCGGAGTCATTGCTTGCGGCGGCAGGCTGGATAAAAGGTGAAGATGGCATTTATGAAAAAAACGGGATGAAATGTGAATTTTCGGTTTATGCACCGAGCGGTGACAATGAACGATATCAATTGGCTGCGGCGTTAGCTGAAGAGGCAAAACTTTTAGGCGTAAAAATAAATGTCGACCAGAAATCCTGGGATGAATTATATACACTTGCTTATTCCAACGGAGTAGTTTGGGGATGGGGACAGTATGATCCTGTAGTCCTCAAAAATCTTTTCTATGCAGGAGAAGGGACAGATCCTGCGAAACCGAACACTATAGGATACAATAATGCGCAGGTCAATGAAAGGATAGACACAGCGCTGAGCGCTAATGATCACGATGCGGCTGTTGCAGCATGGAAAGAAGTGCAGGATATGACGGCAGATGATTACGGTTATCTTTATATAGTCAATATAGAGCACAGTTACTTTGTGAGTGATGCCCTCGATATTTCCGCTGATACTCAGATACCGCATCCTCACGGACATGGTGCTCCTGTGATAAATAATATGAACGAATGGACATTAAAACAATGAACAGATTAAAATACATATGTTCAACAACGGTAAGAATGATCAGCCTTGTGGCGGCTGTCTGCATTCTTTCTTTCATACTGGTATCGGCGTCTCCGGTAGATCCCCTTACTTCTTATGTAGGTGCAGAATCTACTTTATCTGAAGAAGCAAAAGAGCAGATAGCGGAACACTGGGGACTTGAAGATCCTCCTGTAGAACGATTTGTAAAATGGGCGGATAATACGATCCATGGAGATCTTGGAAATTCCATTACGTACAATATGCCTGTGGGAACTGTGATACTTGATCGTTTCAAATATTCCATTGCTCTCATACTTTCGGCATGGGTGCTGTCCGGCGTGCTTGGATTTGCAGGCGGACTTGCAGCCGCGCTGAAACGGGGAAGCCTTTTGGACAGAGGTATAAAAACTTTCTGTTTAATATTGCAGTCCGCGCCCGTTTTCTGGTTTGGACTTCTCATGCTTACAGTATTTTCCGTCATGCTTGGATGGTTTCCTATAGGACAGGCGGCTCCTTTGGACAAATTAGCAGAGGATGTTACGCTGTGGGACAGGATATATCATATGATACTGCCTTCCGTTACTTTAAGTATATTGGGAACGAGCAAGATAACGCTTTATACCAGACAGAAGATGATAGAGATAATGAACAGCGATTATATTTTGTTTGCCAGAGCAAGGGGAGAATCGGACAGACAGCTTGTGCTGCGCCATGGGTTGAGAAATGTAGCTTTACCGGCAGTCACGCTTCAGTTTGCATCCTTTAGCGAGCTGTTTGGAGGTATTGCGTTGGCGGAAACGGTATTTTCTTATCCGGGACTTGGCAGTGCGACAACTGCGGCGGCACTCAATGCAGATGCACCTCTTCTGATAGGTATCGCCATGTTCAGCGCAGTGTTTGTTTTTATCGGTAATTTTATAGCGAACATATTGTACGGAGTCATAGACCCGAGGCTGAAAGAAGGTGGATATCGTGCATAGCAGAGTTTTGTCAGCAGAAGATACACCTCTGAAGCGTTCGTCAATGAGCCCTAAGAAAAAAATGATAATATGGATATCCATCGCAGGACTATATCTTGCTGCCGTTCTTTTTGCAGGTATTGTAATGAGTCCTGATCTTTACGGTGTGAATTATGAAAATAAATTTATCGCTCCTTCGCTTGATCACCCTTTCGGTACTGATTTTATGGGCAGAGACATGTTCTGGAGAAGCGTTAAAGGACTATCCAACAGTATAATCGTAGGACTGGCTGCGTCAGCAGTAAGTTCGGTGATCGCGCTTATATTTGGAGTGGCCGCCGCCGTATGCGGAGGTAAGGTGGATCGAATGATCACGTGGCTGGTGGATTGCTGTATGGGAATACCTCATATCGTACTGCTTTTGTTGATTTCATACATGATGGGAAGAGGAGGATTTGGAGTCGCGTTTGCTGTAGCAGTGACACACTGGCCTGAACTGACTCGTATCGTGAGGGCGGAAGTGCTTCAGGTAAAAAATGCTCAGTATGTGAAGGCAGCAGAAAAAATGGGAAAATCCAAATTCCTTATTGCAAAGGAACACATGGTGCCTCATGTTGTTCCCGTATATATCGTGGGATTGATACTTCTTTTCCCTCACGCCATAATGCATGAAGCTTCTCTTACTTTTCTGGGGTTTGGTTTCTCTTCGGCGACCCCTGTGATAGGAGGGATACTGTCGGAAGCAATGCGCCACATAGTAACAGGCAAATGGTGGCTTTGTCTTTTCCCGGGTATAATGCTTCTCGTTGCAGTGATACTTTTTGATAAGATAGGCGATAAGGTGAAAATACTGCTAAATGCCGGAGACAGTGATGATTAAGCAGGAGGCATACAAATATAATGAACGTGAAAGAAAGGCGAGCGCCTGTTTTAAAAGTTGAAGACCTTACAGTCTCATTCACACGTTATGACAGGGGATGGGACAAATATGAGCTTGAAGTCATACATTCGCTTGATGTGGATGTCTGTGCCGGAGAAATATTGGCTGTAGTCGGATCCAGCGGCTCCGGCAAGAGTCTTTTGGCTCATTCTGTTTTAGGGATACTTCCGGGCAATGCCCGTATCAGCGGGACGATGGAATTTGAAGGTAAGCCGATCACATCGGAGCTTCTCGCAGAGGTAAGAGGGAAAGATATCGCTTTCATACCGCAGTCTGTGAATTTTCTCGATCCTCTTATGAAAGTGGGCAGGCAGATACAGGGGATTTCAGGAAATGAAAATAAGATGAAAGAAGTAATGAAAATGTGCAGACTTGATGAAAAGGTGGCTGAGATGTATCCATTTCAGCTGTCGGGTGGAATGGCGAGACGAGTTTTGATATCGACGGCTTTTATGGAGGACAGGAAACTTGTTGTCGCAGATGAGCCGACTCCCGGACTTGATATTGATCTGGCGGCTGAAACGCTGAAAAATTTCAGGAAGCTTGCAGATATGGGATGCGGGGTGATGTTGATAACACATGATATAGACCTCGCTCTTGAAGTTGCAGACAGAGTGGCTGTGTTTTATGCTGGAACTACAGTTGAAATATGCTCGGCAAAAGATTTTAAGAACGGAAAAGAGTCGCTCAGGCACCCGTACAGCAAAGCGTTTATAGATGCGCTTCCTCAAAACGGATTTAAACCCTATGCAGGAAATCAGCCTTATGCCGGAGCTCTTCCCGAAGGATGTTTGTTTTATGACAGGTGCCCTTACAGGACATCTGAATGCAGGAAAGATATTCCTATGAGAAGTTTAAGAGAGGGAAAGGTGAGGTGTATATATGCGACTTAGAGCGGAAAATATAAGCTTCAGATATGGGGAGCATTTGCCCTGGATTCTGAAGGATGTGGGTCTTACTGTAGAGCCGGGTGAAAGAGTCGGGATAACCGGACCTTCCGGATATGGGAAGAGTACGCTGTCGAAAATACTTGCAGGATATGTAAAGCCTGATGAGGGGCAGGTGCTCATAGATGATGAGCCCTTACCGGATGGAGGCTTTTCGCCGGTGCAGATGATATATCAGCATCCGGAGCAGGCGGTAAATCCCAGGTGGAAAATGGAGAGGGTATTGAATGAATGCTGGAATCCGGATGAGAGCGTTCTGCGGGCTATGGGAATAGATAAAGAGTGGCTCAAAAGACGGCCATCTGAACTTTCGGGCGGAGAACTTCAAAGGTTTTGCATAGCGAGGGTGCTTGCTCCTGAAACAAGAGTATTGATATGCGATGAGATCAGTACAATGATGGACGTCATTACACAGGCTCAGATATGGGAGCTGATACTGAATATATCAAAAGAGCGTGAGCTTGGACTTGTGGTAATAACACACAGCATGGCGCTTGCGGAAAAGGTGTGCGACAAGGTGGTGTATCTGCCTGAAATAAACAATGTATAAGATTCGTGATCGTGTCTACCCTTGTGATCGTTTCCTGCTCCTGGAGCATGGTGAGGAGGAAATGATCTTCTGTACCGCTGTCCAGTCTTTTCCGTTTATTATGCCATCGTGTTCTCCTATAGCGATTATCCAATCTTTTTCTGAGCGTTTCGGGGCGTTTTTTCTGGTGTAGTCTCTTTTATTGTAGACGGCAAGACCTAATAGGGGACTGCAATCTTTTTCATCAAAGCATATATTGGAATTTCTTTCATCGAAATATCTGCGTGCTGAGGTATCTGCTATACAGTAGACAGGATTCGTAAGTATTTGTTTTATTACAACGGAGGAAAATGTATTGCCGTTTTTTGACATTATGCCGCGTATCTTCAATATTTCTCCCGTATCCTTTATGCTCTTGCATGAGAGAAAGATTCGGTAGATTTCCTTTACTTTAGAGAGTTCCTCCCTGACGGATACGAGCCTGCAATGTGTTCTGATTTTGCCATCATGAGATGATTCCTGAACTTTTTCTGATCTGTAGCCTGTGGGAGGGGTGCCTCCAAGCCATCTTCCTGTGCGTGCCAGCATGAGCATGTTGTCCTTCACCCGCTCGGCTGTTGTTTCCCGTTCGAGCTGAGAGAATACAGAAGCGATGTACATCATGGCTTTTCCCATAGGCCTTGATGTGTCGAATTCTTCTTTTATGCAGATAAATGAGATATTGTTTTTATTGAGCATTTCTATAAACGATGAAAAATCGCTTACGCTTCTGCTGATTCTGTCCAGTCTGTAACAGATGATAAAGTCGGGAGGATTTTTTTTGATATCCTTAAGCATCTTTGTAAACTGTGGCCTATTCATATCTTTGGCAGAAAATCCTTCATCTTCATATATGGTAATTCTTTGTTTCATATCATCCGGGAATTTGGCGTTTATATATTTTCGGCACATTTCTATCTGATTTTCAGTGCTTTCTCCTTTGCCTGTATATACGGACTTTCGGCTGTATATGAAAAAATTCAAAGAATCACATCCTTTCATAATGGGAGGCAAAGCGCCACTTGCATGGGAAAATTTTATTCCGCGTATTTTTTATATCCAAATACTATGGATCCGGGATGCAGTATATTAAGTCGATATTACTCCGGCTGCGCGAAGAGAAGCGAGGAGCTGGTTGAAGGCAGTGACGATTTCTGTGTTGTTCGCGCTTGGAGAAAGATCATTTACGGCTGTTCCCGGAGTCAATGACCCTGCGGGTCCCGTATCGCCTGTAGGCCCTGTAGGTCCGGTATCTCCTGTTGGTCCTGTCGGACCTGTTTCTCCTGTAGGTCCTGTAGCCCCCGTTGATCCTGCGCCTGTAGGCCCCGTTGGTCCTGTTTCGCCTGTAGGTCCTGTCGGACCTGTTTCGCCGGTAGGACCGGTCGGCCCAGTATCGCCAGCTCCTGTCGGACCCGTCGCACCAGTCGGTCCAATCAGGCCTGTTGCACCTGTAGGTCCTGTCGGACCCGTATTGCCGATGCCTGTCGGGCCTGTGTTTCCTGTAGGTCCAGTTGGGCCTGTCGGTCCGGTTGGTCCGGTAGTGCCTATGCCGGTCGCTCCCGTTGGTCCCGTCGGTCCGGTAGGACCAGTAGGGCCTGTTGCTCCTGTCGGTCCGGCGACTGAAACCAGATCGAAGTCCGGTGATGAACCGGGAGTCCCTGTGGGATTATTTGTTTCTACCTGATATAAAGAGCCGTTGTAAAATACCATGTCTCCCTGACGGTAGGCTGTTCCCGGGACAAAGGCTGTAACGGTTTCCAATCCTGCCCCTGTCGGCCCGGTAGCTCCTGCAGGTCCCGTAGGTCCAGTCGGCCCAGTTGGCCCCGTAGGCCCGGTCGGTCCGGTAGCTCCTGTTGAGCCTGTCAGACCCGTTGGTCCGGTCGGCCCTGTAGGTCCGGTCGGCCCCTGAGGGGGACAAGGAGGGCAAGGCGGCGGACAAGGCGGCGGGCATGGCATGTTGCAGCCGCACCTGTTGCCGAACTTGCCTGATTTATTGTTATTCATTAAAATACCCCTTTCTTATAGATATAAAGACTGTCGTGATACAGCCTTCTTATTTAATATATTGTGATGAAAGTAATAAGGTGAATATATTGTTTGCAGGACTTTGTTTCAGATTTTATTTTTTTGTTTCGAGAGTTTTGAAGAACTGGAGATTTGATTTATAGGCTGGAGAATCAGGCCTGTATTTGCCTGCCATATCGTTGCATTCCTTTGAGTTTTTGAGATCCCCGAGATGATAGTAGCATACGCAAAGCTGGATATAAGGTGTATATCCGTAGCAGTCCCGTGAAATAAAAGCTCCTGATTTTTCGTCGATTGGGATCTTTAAAGCCGTTTTGTACCAGAAAAGGGATATGGAATATTTCTTTTCGCTTAAAAAAATATTGCCTATTTCGCAGCATATTTCGGCGCGGGGAGCATCAAAAGTAAAAGACTTGAAGAGACTCAAAAGGGCATCTGGAATATTCCCGGCAGCCCTATAACAAAATGAAAGTATTTTACACGCTTCTATTTTGTTTTCTGACCAGCCGTCCTTTTTTGCAAGGAAGCGCAGCAGACATAAAATCGCTTCGCTGTATCTTGAGTTGTAGTAGAGTTCGCGGCCGTAATAGAATAAATCTCTGGAGGTCATTGATTCTCCGCATGATATTTGCTTTTCGTATATTTTAAGATTTCTGTCGGTGTATGAAGTTTTCACAGATCTGTGAAGTATGGGAGAATCTAGGTATATGGCATTGGACGTGACCTGCATGGATTCGTGGACACGGCCTTTCCATGTGAAGTTTTTTTCTCTTTTTACGATGCGTTCCCTATAATAGGAAAAAACAGGGCGGTCTTTTTCGTCAAATGACGTATGATAGGGCATCATTACAGCATCGGCGGATTCAAAGCCGCGGTTTTTCAGGTCAATGAAGTCTTTTTTCCCTTCCTGTGAAAACACGTCGTCTGCGTCCATCCACATGATATAGTCTTTAGAAGCTTTTGAAAAAGAAAAGTTCCTGGCGGCGGAAAAATCATCTGCCCACGGAAAATGATATATTTTATCGGTATACTTTTCGGCGATTTTTTCAGTTGAGTCATCGCTTCCCGTATCGACTATGATGATTTCGTCTACGAGATCCCATACGCTGCCAAGACATCTGTCCAGTGTTTTTTCTTCGTTTTTTACTATCATACATAAACTTATCGCAGTCATTTTCACATTCCTCTCTGAAAAAACTGTTTCCGATACAAAGTGGCGCAAAGCCGCCTGTTAAAAATAGAAAGATGATACAGCATGATTATGTATGAATGATAGCAAATAGATAATTATGGAAAAACATGGATATTTTTGGAAGGAACGTATTGACCGTCTGATATACCAATGGTAGAATATCTTGGTATCACTTTGAAATACAAGTGTCTGAAAGATGTTTATGTGTTTTGTTGAAAAAGGAGACTGCAAATGAGTGTTGAACAGGAGTACAGAGAAAAGCTGACTACGCCTGAGAAAGCGGTCAGCGTTGTAAAGTCAGGAGATTGGGTCGATTACGGGTGGTGCTGCGGCACGCCGTGTGCTTTGGATAAAGCGCTTGCAGACAGATCAGAAGAACTTGAAGATGTGAATGTAAGAGGAGGAATACTTCTTTGGGAACCGGAAATATTTAAAGTCAAAGATACGGCTTCGCATTTTTCATGGAATTCGTGGCATATGAGCGGCATAGAAAGAAAAGCTGTTGACAAGGGCTTTTCATATTATATCCCAATGAGATTTTCCGAGATACCTAAATATTACAGAGAGCATATAGGACATGTAGATGTTGTTATGATACAGGTCGCTCCTATGGATAAATACGGATATTTCAACTTCGGACCAAATACATCGCATTTGTCGGCGCTGTGTGACGTTGCGGATACGATAATCGTTGAAGTAAATGAAAAAATGCCGAGATGTCTGGGAGGCTTTGAAGAAGGAATACACGTATCCGATGTTGATTTCATAGTAGAGGGAGATAATCCTGAGATAGGAGAGCTGGGTGCAGGAGCCCCCGCTACAGAAGTGGATGAGAAAGTAGCAAGACTTATAATAGATGAAATACCAAACGGCGCATGCCTTCAGATGGGTATAGGAGCGATGCCTAATGCAGTAGGCGCTATGATAGCTGATTCAGACCTGAAGGACCTTGGAGTACATACCGAGATGTATATAGATGCGTTTGTTGATATAGCTAAAAACGGAAAGATAACGGGACTGAAGAAATCCATCGATAAGGGACGTCAGACATATTCCTTCGCAGCAGGAACAAAAAAACTGTATGATTATATCGATAATAATCCTGAGTGTATGAGCGCTCCTATCGACTATACCAATTCTATAGATAAGATAGCCGCAATAGACAATTTCATTTCAATAAATAACATAGTGGATATAGATCTGTACGGACAGGCCAATGCGGAAAGCGCAGGAACAAGACATATAAGCGGCTCCGGAGGACAGCTTGACTTTGTACTCGGCGCCTACCTGTCTAAAGGAGGCAAGAGCTTCCTCTGCTGTTCTTCGACGTTTAAATCAAAGGACGGCAAAGTTCATTCAAGAATACGTCCTACACTGGCTAATGGGTCTGTAGTGACCGATACAAGAACCAGCGTACATTACATCGTTACAGAGTACGGAAAAGTTTGCCTCAAGGGAATGTCTGCATGGGAAAGAGCTGAAGCATTGATAAATATAGCTCACCCTGATTTCAGAGAAGAGCTGATAAAAGAAGCTGAAAAAATGAAAATATGGAGAAGATCAAATAAATAACAAACACAAATTAAAATCCCCTGATTGGTTGCAAAAACCAAAGGGGATTTTTTTATGTTCCTTTTGAATATTGATCTGCATATAAATTTTAGTTTAAAAAGTATTTTTTGTGTCGCAAATGCAAAGAAAATGTTATATAATAGTCCATGTCGACAAATTTTGAGGTAAAAAACGATTTTGGAGACAAAAACATAAGCCCAGGAAAAGGAGTGAGAATATTGGCCAAAGCAAAAGTAGTGATAAAAAAGGACAGGTGTAAAGGCTGTGAACTTTGCATATCGGTTTGTCCTAAAAATATATTAGCCATAGACGACACTGAAGTGAATGCAAACGGCTATCACGCTGTATCGGTCGTAAATGAAGACGAATGTATAGCGTGTGCAAGCTGCGGACTTATGTGTCCGGACGGAGCAATAAACATATATAAGGAGCAATAATATGAGTACATCTGAAAAAAGACTGATGAAGGGAAATGAAGCATTTGCTATCGCAGCCATAAGAAGCGGCTGCAGATTTTATTTCGGATATCCGATAACACCACAAAACGAGATCCCGGAGTATATGTCGAGAGAACTGGCAAAAGCAGGGGGATCGTTCATACAGGCGGAAAGTGAACTGGCAGCCATAAACATGGCGTACGGAGCGGCAGCCGCAGGAGGAAGAGTTCTGCTGTCTTCGTCATCTCCGGGAATAGCTCTGATGCAGGAAGGTCTGTCTATAATATCTTCCGTGCAGCTTCCTTTAGTACTTCTGAATGTAATGCGAGGAGGTCCTGGTATAGGTACGATACAGCCGTCGCAGGCGGACTACAATCAGGTGACGCGCGGAGGAGGAAACGGAGATTATCACATCATAGTGTATGCGCCGAGTTCGATACAGGAAGCTGTTGATATGATAGGAAAAGCTTACGAAGTGGCTGATGAATACAGGAATCCTGTTATCGTAGCGGTAGACGGCATGATCGGACAGATGATGGAGCCTGTGGTGCTTCCTGAAGACAAGGGCGGTATGAAAGAAGAAGACATACCTGAGAGCAAGCCGTGGGCGCTTACGGGACATAAAAATAAGAGAGACAGGAACGTTCTCAAATCATTGCAGCTTAAACAGGAGCTTCTCGAAGAAGAGATAAACGAGTACTGGCCTAAATATGAAAAGGCTGAAAGAGAATTGCCGGAATACGATGCGAGAAATCTTGAAAATGCAGAAGTCGTGTTCGTATCCTACGGCTCTACGGCACGTGTCGTGATAGAAGCCATGGAAATATTGAAAGAGGAAGGCATAGAGACGGGACTTCTACGCCCTAAGACTCTCTGGCCGTTCCCGTATAAAGCTTTTGATGAGCTTGGTCCTAACGTAAAGAAGGTTATATCCGTGGAGTTATCCAAAGGACAGATGATATACGATGTCAGGCTTGCGGTAAACGGAAAATTTGATGTGGATCTTATAAACCGCGTGGGCGGAATGCTTTTGAGTCCGGCGGAAATAGCGGAAAGAACTAAGGAGCTTATAGGAGGCGTAGAATAGATGAAACCTGTTTTTGAATATACAAAGGGCATGCGTGAGATGACTACGAGTTACTGCCCGGGATGCACTCACGGGATCGCCCACAGACTTATAATGGAAGTTCTTGAAGAAAAAAATGCACTGGGGAATGCTATAGGAGTTTCCCCGGTAGGATGCTCGATAGTAGCGCATCAGTACATGAATGTAGATATGATGGAATCTCCTCACGGAAGAGCGCCGGCGGTAGCGTCGGGCATAAAGAGAGTACATCCTGATACGTACGTGTTTACATATCAGGGGGACGGCGATTTGGCGTCAATAGGTACCGGAGAGATAATACATGCGGCTGAAAGAGGAGAGAAATTCTGTACATTTTTTATAAATAACGCTATATTCGGCATGACAGGTGGCCAGATGGCGCCTACTACGCTTGTGGGACAGAAAACTACGACCAGCGTGAACGGAAGAGATATAAACCAGGCGGGAAAGCCTCTGAGAATATCTGAAATGATCTCAACTATAGATGGCGCCGTATATGTGGAAAGAGTTTCGCTTCATACACCGGCGGAAGTGAGAAAAGCAAAAAAAGCTGTAAGAAAAGCTTTTGAAGTGCAGGAAAAGAAACTGGGGTTTGCGTTCGTGGAATTCCTTTCAACTTGTCCTACCAACTGGGGAGTTTCTCCTGTAGGTGCATTGGATTTCATAAAAGAAAAGATGATACCGTATTATCCTGTAAAGAAGTTCAAGACGGTCGAGGAGGTAGAGTGATATGGCGGCAAAAAGAATGCTACTGGCGGGATTCGGCGGACAGGGAGTCCTCCTTATAGGCCAGATGATAGCGTACAGCGCAATGTATGAAAATAAGGAAGTAACATGGATGCCGTCATACGGCCCGGAGATGAGAGGCGGGACTGCGAACTGCACTGTCGTAGTATCGGATAAACCGATAGCCTCACCTCTTCCAAGCTCCTACGACGTACTTCTGGCGATGAATAAAGTGTCACTGGATAAATATATAGATCAGCTTGAGCCGGGTGGAGATATGTTTATAAATTCATCTATAATAGATTCAAAACCGAATCGAAGCGATATAAATGTATATTATGTGGATACTATAGGTATCGCAGAAGAAAAGATCGGAAGTGAAAAATCAGCAAACATGGTAATGCTCGGAGCTATAATAAGGAAGACACATGTTGTTGATATGGACACTATGAAGAAAACTTTCGAAAAAACGATGACGGGCAAAAAAGCAAAATTCATAGAGCCGAATATGCAGGCTCTCGGAGCTTGGGAAGGCTGATCATGGGAAGAACTATATTGGTGCTGGGACATTACGGCAGCGGAAAGACGGAGTTTTCGGTAAATTATGCTATGTATATGAAAGAAAGACGAGAAAATGTTGCTCTTTTAGACTTTGACATAGCCAATCCGTATTTCAGAAGCCGTGAACGGCAGCAGATGCTTGAAGCGGCGGGGATAGACGTATATTTCAATGAATACGGATATGATATAGCAGAAGATCTGCCCGCTATAACTGCAAAAGTCAGAGCGCCTCTTGAAAACAGCAGCTATGATACCATTGCCGATGTCGGAGGCAATGACAGCGGTGCCAGGATAATCAACCAGTTCAGAAAGTATTTTGAGAAAGAGGATACTGAAAGGTATCTGGTGGTGAATGCCAACAGATTCGAGACCGATAATGCCGAGGGCATCAGGTTTCACCTCGAGCATATAGAAGAAGAAATACAGTTGAACATAAACGGACTTATCAACAATACTCATATGCTGACGGAAACGACGGCAGATGATATAATAAAAGGGTATGAACTGTGCTGCGAGATCTCAGAGCAAAGGGATATCCCGATAGTTTTCAATACATGTGTGAAGCCGCTTGAATCAGAACTCAGAGACAGGACGAAGCATATAAAAGACTTTCGCATATTTCCGATGACGCTTAAAATGAGACCGACGTGGCTGGATGTTAAGATATGATAAGGAGATAAATATGGATTTTTTCGAACTGGCACAATCGAGGTATTCCGTACGCTCTTTTTCGGACAGAGAAATAGAGCCGGAGAAGATGGAAAAAATTTTGAAAGCCGGGCAGATAGCGCCGACAGCGCTTAATTTTCAGCCTCAAAAGATATATATACTCAAAAGCGGCGATGCTATCGAAAAAATACGCTTTCTGACTAAATACGCATATAATGCTCCTGTCGTGCTTTTGGTATGTGAAGACGAAGAGCTGGCATGGCACAGCAGACAGGATCGAGGATTCAGTTCAGGTCAGATGGATGCAAGCATAGTGTGCACTCACATGATGCTGCAGGCTTGGGCGCTGGGAATAGGATCTGTATGGGTAAGAGGATTCAGAGCAGATGAAGTTGCTAAGATGTTCAAGCTGCCTGAGAGCATAAAGCCGGTCTGTCTTCTGCCTATAGGATATCCATCGGAAAAAGCAGAGCCGAATGAAAAGCTCCACAGCACCTACAGGCCTTTGGAAGAAATGGTGAAAGAACTGTAGAAAGAGAATATTGGAGAACTGTATGTTTGAGGGAAAAAGCATCATTATCTTTGACATGGACGGAACGCTCATAGACTCGGTAGGCATATGGAACAAAGTCGACCGAAGGCTGATAGAGTCCTTCGGAAAGAAAGCCTTGTCAGACAGGGAAATACAGCATACGCGGGATGATATACTTGAGAGGAAACGCGGAGCGCAAAATCCTTATCTTGAATACTGCGCGTGTTTAAATGAACTTTATGACTTTGGACAAAATGATCCTGACTGCGTTTTGAAAAAAAGATACGATATAGCCCATGATTTCCTGAGAAAGGAAATAGATTACAAGCCGATGGCCGATGTTTTCGTAAAAGAACTTGTGAAGCTTGGCTGTATCACGGTGATCGCTTCTACAACGAAGAGAAGCAATATGGACATATACAGGCAGGAAAACGCTAATATAATGTCAAAGGCCGCGATAGATGAATGTTTTTCAAAGGTATATACAAGGGAAGATGTCGGGTCCATAAAACCGGATCCGGAGGTATATCTGAAAGTTATGGAGGATTTTGAAGCGGGACCGGAGAAATGTCTCGTATTTGAAGATTCTCTTGTCGGTATAAAGGCGGCAAAGAGTGCCGGGATCGATACTGTGGCGGTGCATGACATGTATTCCGATGACGAGAGGAAAGAAATAAATAGAAATGCAGATCATATCATAGGCGGATATGAAGAGGCTGTCGAGATATTAAAAAAGGAACGGGGTTAGGCCGTTCCTTTCTTTGTTTCTTCATATTTATTTTCATTTTCTTTTTCGACTTCGGAGATGCGCGCCATCTCCATGTGACCCCAGTCCTTTATTACTTCCAGAGCAGGAAGGAGTTTTCTGGCGCTTTCGGTGAGAGAATATTCCACATGAGGGGGAACTATATCAAACTCTTTTCGTATGACGAGTTCGTGTTCTTCAAGATATTGCAGAGACCGTGTAAGCATTATGTTTGTGATACCTTCGAGTTCTCTTTTCAGCTCGTTGTACCTCATGGAGTCTTTTTTTGAAAGCTTCCATATGATGGGCAGCTTCCACTTGCCGCCGATTATTTCAAGGGCGTAGATAACTGCGCATTTTTCATTGGCGAATTCAGGTATTTCATTTTTGGAATACGTCTTCTGCATATATTTCACTCTCCTTTTAAGGAACAAAAATGTGCGTACTTGTATTTTTGTTCCTTTTAATTATAATATAGGCAAATATATAAATCAAGTGCGAGGAGGAAGAGGTTATGGATATAGAAAAAACTGTTAGGTCTTTAGAGAAAAACAGGTATACGGTGAGTTTTTTTGAGTCTTCTGAAGAGGCGGCAGAATACATAGATAAAGCGATAGATGGAAGAACGGTAGGCTTTGGCGACTCTATGACAATGAAGAGTATGAAGCTTTATGAGCGGCTTTCAAAGCATAATCAGGTATATGATCCTAATCAGAGCACAGACAACGACGAATTTCTTGAACTTGCAAAGAAATGCCTCGATACGGAGATATATCTGACATCGGTGAATGCAATATCGGAAGCAGGAGAAATGGTAAATATCGACGGCACAGGCAACAGAGTGGCAGGCTCTTTGTTCGGACACGAAAAAGTGTACTTTGTAGTAACGACTAATAAAATAGAAGAGTCTCTTGAAAAAGCCGTATACAGAGCAAGAAATATCGCAGGACCGAAGAATGCGCTGAAATATAACTTGAGGACGCCGTGCGTAATAAAAGGCGACAGATGTTATGACTGTGCAAGCCCTGATCGGATATGCAATACCCTGAATATTTATCTTAAAAAGATGAACGATATAGATGATGTAGAGATAGTCCTGATAGATGAAAAGCTTGGTTTTTAAGGGTTATAGCAGCGATCATTTAAAAAATTACAAATCATGCCTTTGAAAAAAATTCAAAAATTGGATATAATATTACTATACAGCGTGTTATTTGACTTTTACATAAATTAGTTGAATCACGCGCTTTTTATTGCAATTTTATAAGGAGGTAAATATCACAATGAAAGATGGCTTGTTTGATAAGGGTGATTTGGTTTCTTACGGGACGAATGGGATATGTTGTATTGAAGATATTCGCTTTATGAGTTTTTCAAGCGGTGCGAAGAAAAGTATGTATTATATATTAAAGCCGGAAGCAAGCGGTGAATCTACGATATTTGTACCTGCCGAAAATGAAAAACTTGTGTCCAAGATGAGAAAACTTATGACTAAAGAAGAAATTGATGAAATGATATCGAGCACAAGGGACAGAAGTATAGAGTGGGAAAGTGACAGAAGATTCAGGAATGAAAATTTTCATGAGATCTTAACCGCCGGAGTCAGACCTGAGATGCTTCTGATGATAAGATGTATATGCAATAAAAAAGAAGAATTGACTGAAAACGGCAAGAAATTATCAGAAAGTGACAATGCTACATTGAAAACAGCTGAAAAACTTGTAGAGGAAGAGTTTTCACGTGTACTTGAAATAAAAAATGAAGATGTTGAAACATATATAAAGAGAATGCTGAACATGGAGGTAAAACCAGTTGATAAAGCAGTATAGCGTTAAAATATGTCCGATGTATTTCCGTTTAATTTGTATTAGCTTGTCGAAAATTATATTATGAATATGTTTGCAATGGGCGGATGCCGGTGATACCCTTTTTTACGTGGGAAAAAGGGGGATTTGCAGAATGGATACGGCAGATAAAATATTGGCGGCGCTTATTGCAGGTATAGTTTGTCTGATACTGGTGAGCGGGGCAGTCATATATGTCATATGGACGGAAAAAGACGGAGCCATAGAGGAAGTGAAGATGGCGGCAGGGACCGCTGAAAGTGAAAACGAACTTCTGCTATGCGATGATACTTCCATAGTGAACAATACGCGCGGCAGACTTTGGCTCAGAGCGGAGATCATCTACAGTGATGAGCTTGATGCTGAAAAATGTTCGATATCGTCGGACGCTGTGGAGGACGGTGCGTGGATATACAGCGACGGATGGTATTATTACAATGATGTTTTAGATTTTACTCATAAAACAAGACCGCTGGTGGACGATGTCATTTACGATGGAGAGAGTATGACTGAAAGCACAGACAAAGCATTCAGGCTGCAGGTCGAAGCGGTGAAAGAAGACTGGCTTTATGAAGAGCCGTCATCCTGTGTGGAAGCCTTTGAGATGTTTTATAAGGTAAAGGGGCAGGGTGAAACAGAAAATCTATAGTGAATACAGCTGTCTGTTTGAAGGCAGCTTTTTTTATTGCTTTTATGAGAAAAAAGACCGGGGTCAATAAATTTTGAATAAATATTAAACAAAATACGCGCAGAATATTGAAAAAATTTAGAATTTTTATATAATGTTTATAACGGTGCATTTGAGTAGATTAAATGGAGGAAGAAGAAGTGAAACAGAATCAGGTATCATTAAAGAAAAAAGTTATGGCTTGGATTTTATCCATATGCCTTGTAGTTACTTTGATTCCGGATATCTCTTTTGCCGTAACAGGCAGTAAGAAGAATGCCGTGAGCACATCGGAGAACACCTCAGGAAATAAAATAGTTGAAAAAACAGAAGATACTACAGTGTATGATCTTGGCGATGGTGAGAAGATGGCTGTCCTGCATGGAAGTCAGGTAAGATATAAAAATGAACAGGATAATCTTGTAGATTATGACCCTTCTCTTGTGGAAATTAAAGATGGAGAAAAAAGTGAACAGGGGATCCTGCTGGACGGATATGCGTATAAAAACAGGCAGGGAGATAAAAAACAATACATACCGGAAATGCTTTCGGAAGAAATACCGATACTGATGGAAAGCAAAGAATACAGTATCGAAGTCATTCCGACAGATGATACTGTAAAAAAAGCAGGAATTGAAACATCTGTTGTGAAAATAGAAAAAGAAAAAGTAATAGATATATATGAGAATGACAAAGCAAAAGAATTGCCGATTAAAGCTGTGTATGGAACGAAAGATGATGATTCGATTTTCAGTTGTACTTCCGGAGAACATGGCATAAAACAGACCATTTTTTTAGATGAAGATTCGGAAAACAATTCGTTTGAATATAAAATAAAGAGCGGCGGTCTTGAGGCGAAGAAAAATGTGACAAACGAAGGAATTGTATTTACAGAGCCGGACACTGAAGAAATTGTGGCATTCATTGCTCCACCATTGATGACAGATGCCTCCGAAGAAATATGCAGCGAAAATATCACTTATGAACTTCACGAGGATATGAATGAAAAAGGCACATATATTCTGGTGGTTACGATAGCTGAAAGTTATCTTAATGATGAAACGCGGAAATATCCTGTTGTAGTAGATTTGGATGTTATATGGGCAGATGCAAGTCGTATAAATGACGTGTATGTTGCAAACGATATGCATGAGGACATCAATTTTTATGATAGCGGTGCGACAGTGATGCCTGCCGGAAAAAATAGTACAGGTTCATACGAAACCTATATAAAATTTCCTGGACTTCAAAGCACAGTATCAGGGAAAAGCATATCTGAAGCCAAATTTATTGTATACGAAGCGGCGGGATCTGAAAGCAAGCAAAACGCAGGGGTATATAAAGCTGAAGAGGATTGGACAGAATCAGATTTGAAATACAGCAACAGAGCAGCGTGCTCGGATGAAGCAATTTCAACAGTTACCAGTACTGGGACAGAATGTTCAGAGCATGAATTTGATATATCGACATATGTCAGCAGTATTGCGAATGGTACTGATGAGGATCATGGCATTGTATTGAAAAATAAGAGTAGTAATGCAGGATACATATCGTTTTTTGGAAGCAGGTCTATAGGATCATACAATCCTAAAATTATTATAAAATATTCAGACAAAACTTCTGAAAAAGCAGAAGAAAATACTGCTGATATTGATGCTGCGACTGCACAGGAGGACGACAAAGCCCCTGTTGTGAAAAAAGTAAGTTTCAAGAGTAGTAAAGGGAAATCTATCGCGGGAAAGCCTACTAGAGAAAATAACCCGGTTATAGGATTTTCGGGTATCAAAGATGACAATATAAATAATAGCTGCATTTCATATGCTTTAGTCCCAAGAGGGACGTCTGTATCAGACAATGACTACAAAGCACCGGCAGACTTGAGAATCAGTAGCGATGTACCATACTCAGGCGCTTTCAGGTTTACAGAAGCTGACCAGTCGCTGCCGACAGGTCAGTATACTTTGCATGTAAAAGTGGAAGATATTGCAGGAAATGAAAAGGTAAAAAGCTTTGAATATGAAAAAGATACGGAGGGCCCTGATGGAAGCATTACTATAACAGATCTTGTAACAGGCAATGAGGTGACGCAGATTTATAAACCGGTGAACATTGAAATAGGTGTGAGTGGCACCGGAAGCGATATTGTAGAAAGCTCTCTTAAGCTTTATAAAGCGACTACAGATTCATCGGGCAATGTCATAGGTATAGATCAGCAGTCGGAAAAAATACTGACACAGAATTTTACTATAAGTGAGAATATAGTAATGGATACTATCGATATATGTGACAGTTACGGAAAATACAGATTAGTACTTTATCTTAAAGATTCGGTGGGTTTAACAAAAGAAATAACAAAAGATTTTGATGTCACGTATACTCTTCCTGCGCCGGATAAAGCCAAGATAGAACCATCGAAAGGAGGAACGGCTACACTTACATGGGGCTTTTCATATACACCACAGCAGAAAATAAAGCTGGGAAGTATAGAAGCGAAATTCAACAGTAGTGATGCTTTCGCAACCATAGTTTCTCCCGGCAGTGATGGGATTCTGCCTTTTGAGGGGAGCGCGGAAATAACGGTACCGAATACAGAAGGAACATGGGATGTTACGATAAGAGGAAAGTCAAAGAGCGGACATGCCGGAGAGGAAATAGTGATCCCGTGTGTAGTTGATAAAACTGCTCCTGTGGTGAACAACCTGAGTTTTGATCAGGGAAACGTAATGTGTACTGTCGAAGACGCTAATCTTAAAGACTGGAAAATATATGCTAAAGAAAAGAATGCTGATGAATATGGAAGTGAATCGTTGAAAGAAGGGACTTATGAAGCATCACATTATGAGCCTATGGCATTTTTGGACCTGAGCGAAGCGCCTTTTGAAGAAGGTAAAGAATACACGCTTAAAGTAGTAGCTGAAGATAAAGCCGGAAATATCGCGTCTCAGACTATAGACATTTCAGTACCTTCGGATAATACGATTGCAAGGGTAATAGCACCACAGATAGAAATAGAAAAAGGCGAACAGAATCCACTGTACGGAGGGATGATTTTTGGAAGCGATGTTGATACTCTGACTTTGAAAGATAATGTTCAGGGTGCCACATGGTATATAAACAACAAAGAATCATCGCCTGCTCTTAAAGATGAAAACGGCAACGCGATTTACGACGAACTTATGTGGAACGATGTGTTGGCGATGAAGCAGGAAGCTGATGGTACAAGAAAATATACCGCTTATACTGTGAAAAACGGATTGAAAAATTCTATAACATTTGAGAGTAGCGAAATAAGTGGGAATGTAGCCGAAACATATACGTACGGGACATCGAATATAATAAGTTTTCGCATAAAAGCGCAGCCGGGAGTAGCAACATATCAGGTAAAAGCCGATACACCCGGTGACCCGCAGTATGTAACTGTGCAGCCGGATACAACGTATTATATTACTGATATAACTGAAGAGTCGATTTTCAGTCAGGGATTGTTTGTAAAAGCTACAGCCAATTCCGGCTACAGTGTAAATGACAGTCAGCTTGTAATTTATGGCGATACTATAAACAATGAAACGTTTTTATACTCTGATGTGGAAGATTACGCACCAAAGAGATTGAGTGTAGAAGATAAGATAAATTATAAAACATATGTTAAATGGGATATGCCCGAGGACTTGCCGGATAATATATCTTATGAAGTATACAGGAGTACGGAAGAAGATTTTGTGCCGGACGAATCAACTCTGGTGGCATCAGGGATAAAGGGCGGATATTATGCAGAAATAAATGCAATACACGGAAAGGAATACTATTATAAAGTATGCGCACTCAAAAGCTTCTATGATGAAGATCTTATGACCTATTTTGAGAACAGGAGTTCCTTCAGTGAGGTGGCGGCAGGAAGAACGGTTGATGAAAATGAGTCTGTAAAGCGTATCGGTATAAAGGAGTTTTGGGAATTCAACGAATTTAATACTCCGAACGGCAATGGATATGTAGAAAAAAGCCAGGGAAATTTCGTCTATCAGCAGACTGATACAAGTATCGCAAATGAGGGATTCGATATCGATCTTGTTAGAACATATAACAGTCAGGCAAGCACTAAAGGCACGTTCGGTCTTGGTTGGAGCCATGATTACGATATAGAGCTTATAGAGGTGTCAGAAGATGATCCTATGCTTTTTTCTCATGTTGCATTGAAAGACGGCAACGGGACAATATATCATTTTACGAGAGACGGAGGCCAGAACTTCGTATCTTCTTTCGGAAGCTATGTGGGTCTTACAACAGAGAATACGCTGAAAACAAAAACAGTAACGGTTTCGGCAGCTGGTACAAACAACAGTGTTGATATTTCGTACTGGTTCCTGCTGCATACAAAAGACGGACTGCGATACTATTTCGATTTTAGCGGACAACTCGTGCTCATGGAGGAAAACAACGGCAACTTCATTATTTTTGAACATGATCCGAATAAAGGTGTATTGTCAAAGATGCGTACAAATAATAATGTTACTGTAGATTTTATATACAACGACGGTAAGAATGGTACGGATCCTTTGACAGTGAAAGAAATATTATTGCCTGACGGAAGTAAAGTGCAGTATGAATACAGTAAACCTTTGTTTTCAACAGATAGATTACTTACGAAGGTTACGGAGATTTCCGGAAACGAGAGTATAGAATACGAATATGAGTATGACAAACCACTTCTGAGCAGACAGCCGAGAAATCTTGCAGTTATAAAGGAAGCCAACAATAAGAATCAGTATAAAATAGAGTATGATTTTGAGAATGACAGAGTAACGCAGGCAGAATATCCAAATGGAGAGAAATTCACTTTTGATTACGCTGACGATAATACATCTACGATAACAAAAAAGTATTCCGGTGAAGAATTCGTCATGGGTGAAAAAGATTTCTTTGACAGAGTATACGGCAAATGTGTGAAAAGCATAAGAGGTGTGGAAAGTGAATCTGCCCTCGCAGGAACCGATGAGACCGGTCTGGATGTGACAACATATACTTATAGAGACAATCAGCTTGCCTCTACAGTATCCACGGCACAGTATCATGAGATAAATTCAGATGGATATGTAGTGGAAAACAGTGGAACAAAAGAAAACAAAGCAGAATATACAGGGAGCAATCCAGTCAAAGAAACCGAAGACGATGGGTCTGTAAGTGAATACACATATTATACTGAAGCAGATGGAGAAAATCTTGATGATCTTATAAAGACCGTCAAAGAAACCAATGGAGACGGTAAGGTTACGGAATACATCAAATATTCATATGATTCCGCGGGGAATGTAACAGAAACCATAGATTATGTAGCCGGTACAAAAGTAAACAGTACATATTATACAAGTGGAGCTTTTAAAGGGGAACTCAGTTCAATGACGGAAAAGCTCATAACAGTGGCATCTGATTACACGATAACATCTGAATCACTTAAGAGTACGTCGCAGTACTCGTATCAATATGATACTGTTAACGGAAAGCAGGAAAAAACAGAGACATGTGTGCAGACTATACCTGAGCCTGACGGAACAAATGAAGTGATAACTACAAGCCGCACATATGATATTATGGGAAGATTGTTAAAAGAAACCGACAGCAGAGGATATCAGACAATACATACATATGACGGATTTGGCAGAATCACAGCAACTACATACAAATATACTGACAGTGACCAATTAAAGAGTAACACATCGACAATGTACGACAAGAATGGGATGGTAACATACGAGAAATTGGAGGATGGTATCGAAAAGTGGTATACATATGACAATATGGGTCAGGTAACGTCAGTAAAAGTAAAGAAAGGGGAGGGGACGGAAGAAACAATAAATACATCGTACAGATATGAGGATGTGAGCATATACAGAGGTAAGGGAAATGATACACAGTCTGTAAACAATGCATATGTGATAAAGGAAACTTACGCTGACGGTACGGTGCTTTCGGAAACATATAAAGACCATAAGGGGAATATTGTAAGGAGCTTTGAAAACGGACTTTACACGGATATGACTTATAACAGTCAGGGTGAAATGATAACGAAGTGGATGATGGGAAAGACGTTGTCTGCTACTGACGGACTGCTTGAATTATATACTTACGATGTAAAGGGAAATCTGACTGCTGTGATAACGGATCCTGATTATATTACAGGTACAAGCACGACCGGATATCATATAAGAGAAAACAGTACCGATGAATATGGTAACGTACAGCAGGGGAGTATAGTAATTAAAAATGTATACGATTCCGATGGAAATTTGACAGAACAAACAGATGCCGAAGGCAATAAAACCACATATACTTATGATAAAAACGGAGATCTCATTTCGGTAACGACACCTGATAACAGTAAATACGAGTATCAATACGATGTGGAGAATGGTGGGAATACCACAAAAGATATAGTTCAAGAACCGCGCCAAATAAAACAAGGCGACAGCACTATTGCTGCAACGGCAAAAAGTGAGATAACTAAAGATAATACTGACAGGATAATAAAAGTAGAGGATATTGGAGTGAGCGATACTGACAGCACATCCATCAGTACATCATATGAATACGATGCCAGAGATAATCTTACGAAGGCGATAGATAAAGAAGGCAACTACAGAGAATACACATATGACATAAGAGACAGATTGATAGCAATAGATCACTATGAGGCAGGTGAAAGTGCAGCAGTAAAGACGCTTGTAACCGAATTTACATATGATGATGCCGACAATATGACATCAATGACCGATAAAAAGGTAACGGACGGGCAGGATGTGATATACAGGTACACAGGATACGGCTATGATGGTTTTAACAGGCTGATATGGGTTTCAGAATGTGACACGGAAACTATGCCTACAGAAGCTGTAATCGAAGCGAATAAAATATCATATCAGTACGATGGAAAAGACAGACTGTTGGAAATAAATTATCCGGACAGTGCGTCGGAAGTGACCGGGTTGAAGTTTGTATATGATATATATGGATGGCTTACAGAGGTGAAAGCCATAAGAGAAAACGGGGTAGACAGAACACTACGGGAATATGTATATACAAATGACGGTAAGGTAGAGGAAATAAAAGATTATACGGAATTCAATGCAGGGCTTACAGGAACAGGTAAATGGTTGAAACGTACGTATGAATATGATGAACTCAACCGACCGACAGCAATCGAGTATACGGATAACATGACAGGAAGTGATAATGACATTAAAGAGGCACATTATTACGAATACGATAAAAATAATAATATAACAAAAGAAATAGATGTGAATGGTTATGGCACCGCAAACGGGGTAACCAGAATACAGGAAAAGGATCACACATATGACCAGATGGGACATCTTATACAGACTTATGTAACGAATAAGAGCGATGAATCATCGGTGGTATCGACAGAAAGCTATTATTATAATTATGATGTATCGGGCAATAAAACGTATGAATATTTTGAGCTGGGACCTCTTGATTACTACGAGAATACATATACATATAACGAATTCAATCAGTTGGTATCAGCATATGAGGACAGTGACTTTTACGGAGTTCTCGGAAATAAAACTTATACATATGATGATAACGGCAATCAGGTGCAGATAAGTGACAGCGCGGCGGGCAAGACAACGGTATATGAATACGATGCAGATAACAGGCTGAAAAAGGTCACCGGTAAGACAGGAGCCAATATCGATTATACCCAGGAAAATGAGTACAATGGGTTTGGACAGAGAGTACAGAAAAAAGAAGGTAACAGCGAAACAAACTATTTTTATGACGGCACGGCAGTTCTATATACAGAAAATGCGGCAGGAAGTGTAAACAGCTTCAATCTGATAGGGGCAGAAGATAATATCCTATCGACTGCAAGAAAAGCATCGGACGGAACAACAAGCTTTTATGCCTATACAAAAGACATAAGAGAGAGTACGGTCAACATAGTAGGGTCAGACGGAACATCGCAGGTAAGCTACCTGTATGATGCATATGGAGAGACGACAGAGAAGCAGAAGGACAGTGAAAATCCGTTTTACAATGAGGTATGCTACACAGCAGGCATATATGATAAGACGAC
>JABLTT010023423.1_pt1 | contig 70341 bp, 68 predicted proteins | sample 7160061 | NCBI WGS metagenome assembly JABLTT01 (sample SAMN14651232, study PRJNA627086) | human gut metagenome | isolation source: feces | host: Homo sapiens
AATTTCTTTGGCATATTAAAGCAGGAAATGTACTATGGGAATACCTATTACAGTTTTGAAGAGTTAAAAGAAGCTATCGAAAAATATATTGTATATTACAATGAAAAACGTATTAAAAAGAAATTAGAATGGAAAAGCCCTGTTGAATACAGGCAATCAGCTATTGCTGCATAAAAACAGCGTAGCAGCTTGAATAACTGCTACGCTAAAAAGTCTAACTTTTGGGGGTCACCTCATAAGGACGTCCCTGTATTTTTACCTTAATCCTGTTCAAGGTATGTTATGTACGGAAGATTTCTGTATTTTTGATCGTAATCAAGTCCATATCCTACGATGAATCTGTCGTCTACAGTGAATCCTATATAATCCACGTCTATATCGACTTTTCGTCCTTCCGGCTTATTGAGAAGGGTACATATCTTCACTTTTTTGGCATCTCTGTTTTCAAAGTAGCCTTTGAGATAACTGAGTGTGGTGCCGGAATCAACTATGTCTTCGACGATTATCACGTTTTTCCCTTCTATGTCCGTATCCAGGTCTTTATTTATTTTGACTATTCCGGATGATTTCGTCGATGAGCCGTAGCTGCTTACAGCCATAAAATCTATTATCATATCAAGATTCACATTCTTCATGATATCTCCCATCCATAAAACAGCACCGCGAAGAATCCCGACAAGCACTATCTCTTCCCCTTTAAAATCTGCTTCTATCTGTTTTCCGATCTCCGCAGCCCTTTCGTTTATCTGTTCCTGAGTTATCATTACCCTTCCTATGGTTTCGCGCTCCATATGTACACTCTCCTTCTCAATCATACTTAGTATCGATATCGACTGTTACCTCTTTTTATTTTTTCTTTGTTTTATCATCTTCATCGACTTCATACTCGACATCATCCACAAAAGTCTTGCCTCGATACTTCTTTGAAAAATCTTTTGTCTTTCCGCCGTACCAGTATTTATCAAGTTCTTTGCTCAGATACCATAAGATAAACCACCAAAGCAAGACATCATCCACCCAGGCTATCGGGAAAAGTATTGGCGGTATCAGATCGATGGGCAGAAACAAGTATATTATACCGAAAACGATAAGTGCCTTTTTTCTCTTCGGCACTGATTTGTCCGCCATCATGAATCTTATCGCCTTTATTCTTTTTATAAGCATCTGAAATCCCAAAAACTGCATCTAATCCTCCAGTAATGCTGCTATTTCATCCAGCAGCTTATCATGTCCCGTCTTTTTAAGAGACGATACGGGGATCACCATATCCTCGGACGAGAGTTCGAGCTTTTTCTTTATCATATTCATCTGCTTTGCGATCTGATTTCTGGAAATCTTATCTGCTTTAGTTGCGACCACAATACCGTCAAGTCCGTAATATTTCAGATAACTGTACATTTCCGCATCCTGTTTTGACGGCTCATGTCTTATATCGACCAGCTGGACTACTTTGAGCAGATTTTCCCTGTTCTCCAGATAATCTTCTATCATCCTGCCCCAGCTCTCCGATATGGACTTGGATACCTTTGCATATCCGTATCCGGGCAGATCCACTATTCTGAACGCATCATTTATCCTGTAAAAATTTATCGTCCTCGTCTTACCCGGGCTTCCGCTTATCCTTGCAAGTTTCTTTCTCCCTGTTATCAAATTAAGCAGAGATGATTTTCCTACATTGGATCTTCCTGCAAAAGCAATCTCCTTCAGATCTTCCTGCGGATACTGCTCTTTCTTTACAGCAACAGATTCAAGCTCAGCTTTTTTTACTATCATTTGCCTTATCCTTTACAAGCACTTGTTTCAGCGCATCGTTGACATGTTTTATCAGAACAAATTCCATTTCATTTCTCACCGTTTCAGGAATATCCTGTATATCCGCCTCGTTATCTTTAGGCAGCAGTACTTTTCTTATTCCTGCCCTGTGAGCTGCCATCACCTTTTCTCTTATGCCTCCCACCGGAAGTATCTTGCCTCTCAGGGTTATCTCACCCGTCATGGCTATATCCTTTCTCGCAGGTATACCTGTAAGCGTAGATATTATGGCAGTGCACATAGTCACGCCGGCAGAAGGACCATCTTTAGGTATAGCTCCTTCCGGAATATGGATATGAAGATCTATTTTCTTGTAAAAATCTTCATCTATCTTGAGCTTTTTCGCCGCGGAACGTATATAACTTATTCCGGCTTTAGCCGATTCCTGCATTACGTCACCGAGCTGTCCAGTTAGAACAAGTCTGCCGCTTCCCGGCACTGCCGTGGTTTCTATAAACAGCGTATCACCACCTACCACTGTCCAGGCAAGTCCCGTAGTAACGCCTACCTCCTTCTCACCCTTTATGATATCGAATCTGAATTTTTTCTTTCCAAGAAATTCCTGTACCTTTTTAGATGTCATATTAACTTTTTTTGTATCTCCGCAAACGTAATTCTTTGCGACTTTCCTGCAAAGGTTTCCTATTTCACGTTCAAGATTTCTCACTCCGGATTCTCTTGTATAATAATTTATGATCGTTCTCAGTCCCGCATCCGTGAAAGAAATGCTGCTCTTGGAAAGACCGTTTTCTTTTATCTGTTTAGGCACGAGATATTTTTCCGCTATATTCAGCTTTTCCTCTTCCGTATATCCGCTCACTTCTATTACTTCCATCCTGTCAAGCAGCGGTCTTGGTATGGTATCCGTCGTATTGGCCGTCGTGATGAACATAACTTTCGACAGATCAAAAGGCACTTCAAGATAGTGATCTGTGAAATCCTTATTCTGCTCAGGATCAAGGACTTCCAAAAGCGCAGAGGCAGGATCACCCTTATAGTCCGCTCCTATTTTATCGACCTCATCAAACAGAAATACAGGGTTCCTGGTGCCGCACTCCTTTATCGATGACATTATTCTTCCCGGTATAGCTCCTATATAAGTCCTCCTGTGCCCTCTTATCTCCGCTTCATCCCTCACTCCGCCCAGAGACATTCTGACAAACTTGCGGCCTATGGATCTTGCCACACTCTTTGCAATAGATGTTTTTCCAACTCCCGGAGGACCCACAAGGCAGAGGATAGGACCTTTCAGGCTTTCAGAAAGCTGTATAACCGCCAGATACTCGAGCACCCTTTCTTTTACCTTTTCCAGTCCGTAATGATCCTCATTCAGTATTTCCTCAGCTCTGTTCAGGTCAAGATTTTCTTCACTAACCTCGTTCCACGGCAGCTCCAATATAGTCTCTATATAATTCCTGCTCACTGTCGCTTCCGCAGATGAAGGCTGCATTCTTGAAAATCTGTTTATTTCTTTTTCTATCTTTTCTTTTGTCTTTTCCTCGATATCCAGACTTTCGAGTTTTTCCCTGTATCCTTCGACTTCATCTTCCATATCTTCAGAAGCACCCAGCTCTTCCTGTATGGCTCTCATCTGCTCTCTCAGGTAATACTCTCTCTGATTCTTACTTATCTGAGATTTGACTTTGCTGGATATATCCTGTTCTATATTGAGTATTTCTATTTCTTTAAGCAGTATACTGTTCAACTTCTCAAGACGCTTTTTAGCATCAATAGTTTCAAGCAGGCTTTGTTTGTCTTCAAGTTTTATCTCTATATGCGACGCTATTGTATCAGCCATCCTGCCGGGATCTTCTATCGTAACGACCGCAGCAAATACTTCCGGAGCAAGATTCTGATTTATATTTATATATTCATCAAAATTCGAAAGCACTGTACGCATAAGGGCTTCCGCCTCTGCATCTCCAGGAGCTGCTGTCTCTTCCTCGATCTTTCTCACAGAACATTTGAAATAAGGAACTTCAAACAGAACTTCTTCTATCTCTCCTCTGCATATTCCTTCAACCAATACTCTGATGGAATCTCCCGGAAGTTTCAGCATCTGCTTTATCTTTCCGATCGTCCCTATATGATAAAAATCCTCCGGTGTAGGCAGATCGGTATTGTCATCTTTCTGAGACGCGAGAAATATATGCTTATTCATTATCATCGCTTTTTCAAGCGCATTTATAGATTTTTCACGTCCTATATCAAAGTGAAGCACCATGTTTGGAAATACCGAAAGCCCTCTCAGAGGTATCATCGGCAGTTCCATTATGTCATCTATATTAAAATTCTCTTCTGCAGCTTTATCATCAATATCTGCAATGCTCTTATTTTTGTCCTCCATGCAAAATCCCTCCTTCTATATAAACGAGGCGACTAAAAAGCCGCCCCTCGGTTGTTCATATCACGTTTCACGCTGTTTCTGCTGTCTTTTCCTTGGTGTTTATAAGCTTCGTCTCCGTCAGCACAAGTTCGGGGTCCTTTTCAGCCTCTACTGTCTCCCTTGTTATGACGCATTTTCTCACATCATCTCTTGACGGCACTTCATACATTATGTTGGTCATCAGTTTTTCCATAATGCCTCTAAGTCCTCGCGCTCCTGTTTTTCTCTCTATAGCCTTCTCAGCGATAGCCTCCACTGCGTCCGGTCTTATTTCAAGCTCCACATTATCCATTTCGAATAATTTTCTGTATTGTTTCACAAGTGCGTTCTTAGGCTCTGTTATTATCTTCATCAAAGCATCCTTGGACAGCTCTTCAAGGGTGACCAATACAGGAAGTCTGCCTATAAACTCAGGTATAAGTCCATACTTCAAAAGATCTTCCTGTTGAACATGTTTCATTATTTCCGCCTGTTCAAGCTTATTGTTTTCAACGTTGGAATTAAATCCTATAGTCTTCTCGCCTATTCGTCTCTGCACTACTTTATCAAGTCCGTCAAATGCTCCTCCGCATATGAACAGAACATTTGTAGTATCGAACTGAAGAAAATCCTGATGAGGATGCTTCCTTCCTCCCTGAGGCGGAACGTTGGCAACGGTGCCTTCCAGTATTTTCAGAAGCGCCTGCTGTACGCCCTCTCCGCTCACATCTCTTGTGATCGACGGATTTTCCGACTTTCTCGCTATTTTATCTATTTCATCGACATATATTATACCTTTCTGTGCCTTTTCTATATCGTAATCAGCCGCCTGTATGAGTTTCAGAAGTATGTTTTCCACATCTTCGCCTACATATCCGGCTTCTGTAAGGGCTGTGGCATCTGCTATGGCAAAAGGCACATCGAGTATTTTTGCCAGCGTCTGAGCCAGCAGAGTCTTTCCTGATCCTGTAGGACCTACCATCACGATGTTGCTCTTCTGAAGCTCCACATCCTTATCCTCGCCTTTGAATACATCATTGTTTATTCTCTTGTAATGGTTGTATACCGCTACGGATAAAGCTTTTTTAGCGTCGTCCTGCCCTATAACGTATTCTGAAAGTATCTCATATATTTCTCTTGGCTTTGGAAGCTTGTCGAATCCCACGCCGGATTCTTTTCCCATGCTCTGCCTGTTGTCCTCCGCTTCAAGTATCTCCTGACATAATGAAATACATTCATTGCATATATATACTCCCGAGCCGCTGATAAGTCTCTTCACCTGACTCTGCGGCTTGCCGCAGAAAGAGCATCTCAGCTCGTTGTTTTCATCGTATTTACTCATAAATCCTCCCCTGTTTACCTGTCTCTTATAACTCTGTCTATGAGACCGTAATTCATAGCTTCCTCAGCAGACATGAAATTATCCCTGTCCGTGTCCCTCGCTATTATATTTAAAGGCTGACCTGTGTTTTTACTCAGGATCCTGTTCAGTTTCTCGCGTGTCCTTAAAATCCATTCGGCATGTATTTTTATATCCTCTGCCTGTCCCTGCACACCGCCGAGAGGCTGGTGTATCATTATCTCTGCGTTCGGAAGAGCAAATCTTTTACCTTTCTGTCCGGCAGACAGCAAGAAAGCTCCCATGCTGGCAGCCATTCCGACGCATATAGTCGACACCTCCGGCTTTATATACTGCATAGTATCATATATAGCCATACCGGCGGTAACAGAACCGCCGGGGCTGTTTATATATATGTTTATATCTTTATCCGGGTCCTCAGCTTCAAGAAAAAGCAACTGAGCAACTATGCTGCTTGCCAGATTCTCATCGATGGTTTCACCTAAAAAAATTATCCTGTCCTTTAACAATCTTGAATATATATCGTATGATCTTTCACCTCTGCTGGTCTGTTCGATCACATAAGGAATCAATGCCATAACCCGGACCTCCTTCTCTAAGCTTATTTCTTTACAGCATTATCATATATGAAATCAATAGCCTTTCTCAGCTTAATATCTCCCGATATCATATTTATATTCTGGCTTCCAAGCATTTCTCTGACTTTGTCAGCTTCAAGGCTGTACTGCTTCGCCATGTTTTCTATTTCCTTATCCACGTCTTCATCAGATGCTTCAAATCCTTCCTGTTCAGCCACAGCCGTTATGATCATTCTGGTCTTTACTTTTCTGAGAGCTTCGTCTTTCATGCTTTCTCTGAACGATCCGGAATCAGTTCCAAAATATTTGTAATACGATTCAAGATCCAGTCCCTGGCTTCTGAGCTGCTGATCAAACTCAGACATCATAGCATCTATCTCTGAATTTACCATAACATCAGGAACATCTATATCATTAGCTTCGTATACCTTCTCTATAGCGTTGTTTCTCATTGCGTTCTCATCTTTTGCCTCAGCTTCTTTTTCAAGTCTTTCCTTCACATCGGCTTTCAGCTCATCGAGAGTATCGAATTCGCTTATATCTTTGACAAACTCATCATTGATCTCAGGAAGTTCTTCTTCCTTTATTTCGTGTACTTTACATTTGAATACAGCCTCTTTTCCGGCAAGATCAGACACATGATATTCCTCTGGGAACGTCACTTTAACGTCTTTGTTTTCTCCTGTGCTTACACCTATAAGCTGTTCTTCAAATCCAGGTATGAACGTTCCGGAGCCAAGCTTAAGCGGCTGTCTTTCCGCAGTACCGCCTTCAAACTGCTCGTCGCCTATCCAACCTTCATAATCTATGAGCACCATATCTCCATCCTTCGCAGGTCTGTCTACAGTTACCATTCTGGAATTCTTTCTCGACATGCTCTTTATCTCTTCGTCCACATCTTCATCAGTCACTTCAGTATTGACTTTTTCTATTTCAACGCCCTTGTAGTCTTTTACTTCAACTTCCGGATAACATGCAACTGTTATAGTCACCGTGAAGCCTTCTCCTTTTTTAAGCTCACTGAATTCAGCTCTCGGACTGTCTATAACGTCAAGATCGAGCTCATCCAGCGCCAGCGGATAGTTCAGCGAAAACAGATTGTTTATAGCATCTTCAAAGAAAATACCTTCGCCGTATTTTTTTTCGATTATACTTCTCGGCGCCTTGCCTTTTCTGAATCCATCAATTGTGAATTTATCCTTCTGAGTCTTATAGACTTTTATTATCGCATCCTCAAACTCTTCTGCAGTGAATTCAATGCTGAATTTTGCTTCGTTGTTTTCTTTTGAAATCAATGTCGCTTTCATTAACGTTTATCCTCCTCGATTATCAACACATAGTGCATATTATTATACCCTTTTTTTATTGAAAAGTAAAGGAATAAAGAAAAACAGCGGGTACATGTTGACACACAACTGTAATGATAACATAATTATATATATCAGATTTTTATTATCATAAAAGGATTATACCATATATGTCAAGTATAATTTGCAGAACAACTGAATTCGCTCTGTCTATAGCAAAACAATATATCTCCGAAGGCGACGTGCTCATAGATGCAACATGCGGCGGAGGCCGGGATACTCTTTTTCTCGCAAAACTTTCGCCCTCAAAGCTTTATGCTTTCGACATCCAGGAGGAAGCCGTCGATAAGACCAGGAATCTTTTGTCTGAAAACGGGTTTTCCGGTCAGCTTCATGATGGAACCATAGATATTATATGCGACTCTCACATCAACATGAGTGAATACGTAAATGAACCTGTTTCTGTCATAATATTCAACCTCGGCTATCTGCCCGGAGGAGACAGAAGCATCACTACATGCGTTTCAGATACTTTAAAAGCAGTAGAAGAAGGTGCAGCCCTTCTGAAAAAAGACGGCCTGATATGTATTACCATGTATCCTGGCCACGAGGAAGGCAGACGAGAAAAGGAATCTCTCCTTTCCTTTGCATCGGAGCTCGATCCTAAAAAGTATCACTGTGCATATATAGGAATGATAAATCAGCCCAAAAACCCTCCTGAAATACTTCTGATCACACAGCGCGCAAACAGCTGAAAAACATTCTTCTTTCATCTTCATTGTGTTTAAAAGTAAAAAAAATCACGCAAGATCAAAACTCATATTTTGTCTTTACGTGATTATTGTTTTTTCGTTAAATTTATCAAATATGCAAAATATCTCAGTAATTTCTCATCGCAGCTATTCGTTCCCTGCGTTTCCCGGCTTTTATCAGATTTATACCTCTGGCGTACTTGCTCAGGTCTTCCGTTTCCAGATCGTATTTTTTCTGAATCTTTTCACCGAGTTCCAGAAGTTCTTCCGTCTCTCCCGAAAACAATTCTATTTCAACTTCAAAAATAGGCTCTTCTCCGTATCTCGTTATTATCATTCCTCTGTCTATAGATACTTCAAATATACCGGTGCCTGTGTCTATCCTTACACGCCTTCTGTTGAATTTAGTCTCAAGAACACACTGTATATCTTCATCTCCGATAAGTTTGATCAGCTTTTCGCCCATCTCGCTTTCTCGGAACGCCGAAGGATCCGGATCACCGTCTACCACCGGAACGTTTATTTCATTTCTCGTATGAAGAGCACCTTCGCTCTGACCGTTACACTTTAAAGCCGCTACCCATCGTGCGCCTTCTTTTCTGATCCTGTACGCGATCTGCTCCTTAGCAAGAGTACAGTTGAAAGTATCAAAATATTTAGCGTCAAGGCATACTTCTTCTCGTGAATCTTTCTCTTCCATACTGGTAAAGAGCTTGTCCTGCCAGATTTCTTCTGCTATTTTTTCATTAGGTATTCTATACTTTAATTCAATCTCCATATGCTACCCTCTTTTCTCTGGACCAATAAGGTCTTGAAAAAAAATTGTACCCTATGATAATATCATTTATTCTTCTTTAAGGCAAGTTAAAAGTTCACACAGTTTTCTTTAGGTTTTCTTTGACCTGTCTTAATGCTTTCACCTATACCAGAGTCGCTACCATTACAGCCTTTATCGTATGCATTCGATTTTCTGCTTCATCGAACACTCTGGAGTATTCACTTCTGAACACCTCGTCCGTGACTTCCCTTATGTCATACCCTTCTTTCATCTGTGTTTTTGCCATTTCAGTTTCGAAATCATGGAAGGCCGGCAGACAGTGGAGGAATATAACATCGGGATTTTCCGTACTTTTCAGCATATCCATCGTTACTTTATAAGGTGTCAGCAGCTTTACCCTCTCCGGTATTTCCGCCTCCTCTCCCATAGAAGCCCATACATCAGTGTATATGACATCAGCGCCTTTAAGACATTCAGGCGAGGATGAAACTTCTATTTTCGCTCCTGTTTTCCGGGCAGTCGCTTTCACTTCTTCCATCACTTTACCATCCATCTGCGCAGCAAGAACATCAGGCCCGTATGCAACAAAGCTCATTCCCATCTTCGCACACCCGTACATCCATGCATAACTCATATTGTTTCTGATATCCCCGCAGAAGACCACTTTGACTTCATTAAGAGGCTTTGATATATGTTCCTCTATAGTAAGCATGTCCGCCAGGATCTGCGTCGGATGATCGACATCGGTAAGTCCGTTCCATACAGGTACACCCGAACATTCCGCCAGTTTTTCAACCACCGACTGTTCATATCCTCTGTACTCTATTCCGTCGAAAAAACGGCCAAGCACTTTAGCCGTGTCTTCCAGACTTTCCTTTTTACCCATCTGCGAGCCTCTTGAATCAAGATATGTAACATGGGCGCCTTCATCGTGACACGCCACTTCAAAGGAACATCTCGTTCTCGTCGAAGTTTTTTCAAAAAGCAGCACTATATTCTTACCTTTTAAAAGCTCATCGCGAACACCTGATTTTTTCTTTTTCTTGAGTTCCTTTGCCAGATCCAGCATATATCTTATTTCCTCAGAGCTGAAATCCATCAGCGTAAGAAAACTCCTGCCTTTAAGATTTACTGTCATATTAGTTTCTCCTTTTCTTGAATATCATTTATATAAAGAATATTACAGCGCCTTCGGTTTTTCGCCGTGGAACTGATAATAACATACCTCGAGCCTTCCATTATAAAGTTTACGTCTTCTGTCTGCCTGCCGTCCCATTATCTTTTCTTCCGCGTCTTTATCCGTGGTCACGACAAACAGGGACCAGTCCGGATTATTTTGAAAATATGTACGAAAAGCTCCGTAAATATTTTCGATCTCCTTTTTTTCTCCTATCCTCTCGCCGTATGGCGGATTTGTTATTATTATCCCATTCCTGCCTGCAGCTTTCATATCTGCAACATCCGCCCTTTTAAAAGCTATGCAGTCATCGACGCCGGCTTCCTCAGCATTTTCTCTGGCTGCCGAAACAGCTCTTCCGTTTATATCAAAACCGTATATATTAAGTTCTCTTTCGTAATCTATCTTTTCAAAAGCAGCCTTTCTTTCCTCGCGCCACACATCTTTCCCTATAAACTCCCACTCATCCGAGGCAAACTTCCTGTTAAGTCCCGGGGCTATATTTCGTCCTATCATCGCAGCTTCTATAGGTATAGTGCCAGAGCCGCAGCATGTATCGACAAGGATCCTTTCAGGATTCCAAAAAGAAAGCTGTACCAGCGCCGCTGCCAGCGTTTCCTTTATCGGAGCCGCCACATCCTTCACCCGGTAACCTCTTTTATGAAGTCCCGGTCCGCTGGTATCCACAGTTATGGTAGCTCTGTCTTTAAGCAATGTCAGCTTTATCGTATATTCTGCTCCTGTCTCTTCAAATATCTCCGTATCGTAAAATTCTTTCATCCTCTCTACTACAGCTTTTTTAACTATGCTCTGGCATGCAGGAACACTGTGCAGTTTTGATTTTACAGATGTGCAGTTTACAGTGAACTTTCCGTCTTCAGGTATCAGCTGTTCCCAGGCCAGAGCCTTTGTCTGCTGAAACAGTTCTTCAAATTCATACGCCTTGAATTCTCCCATCTTAAGAAGTACTCTGTCTGCACTCCTCAGCCACAAATTTGATTTTGCCACCGCTCTTTCATTTCCCAGATACGTCACCTTGCCATCTTCAGTCTTTATTATCTTATATCCAAGTTCCTGTATTTCACGCTTTACCACCGCTTCCAGCCCAAATGTCGCTGTCGCTATCAGTTCAAGTTTCATTGCCAAGATCCTTTCTGCTGCTCTTTACTTCATTTATTGTTATACTTGTCAAATATACGTGTCTTTTCTGTTCAGGCTGTTCTTACTTATGACATCTATATACTTCAAAGATTCCCCTGTACCCTTTGCAACACAGAAATCAGCTTCAGGAGCTACTCTTGTCTTGATGCCGGTTTTCCTCTCTATCTTTCTGTCCAGTCCTCTGAGGTACGCCCCTCCTCCTGTTATTATTATGCCGGCCTCTCCTATATCTGCTGCAAGCTCCGGAGGTGTTTTTTCCAGCACTCCGTGAACAGCTTCACATATCATGTCCACCGGCTCTTCAAGGGCTTCTCTTATCTCCGCAGATGATACCTCTATGGTACGCGGAAGTCCTGTAACAAGATCTCTTCCTTTGCATAGAGTCGTCAGGCTTTCTTCTCCTTTGAAAGCTGCCCCTATCTCCTTTTTCAGTTTTTCCGCCATAGGTTCGCCTATGAACAGTCTGTACTTCTTTCTTATATATTTGACTATGGAATCATCAAATTTATCTCCCGCCATTTTAACAGATGTACTCGATACTATGCCTCCCATGGATATCACCGCTATATCTGTCGTCCCGCCTCCGATATCTATGACCATTACGCCTTCCGGAGCCGTGATATCTATCCCTGCTCCTATAGCTGCTGCTACCGGCTCTTCTATAAGATATACGGAACGTCCTCCCGCCTGTATCGCGGCTTCTTTTACCGCTCTTTTTTCTACTTCCGTTACTCCGCTGGGAACGCACACTATGAGTCTTGGTCTGAAAAACCTGCTGCTTCCGCAGGTCTTTTTTATAAAATACTGCAGCATTTTCTCGGTGATATCATAATCCGATATCACACCGTCTCTCAGAGGTCTTACAGCTTCTATATTTCCCGGTGTTCTGCCTATCATGCGTTTTGCTTCACTGCCCACTGCAAGGATCTCTTTAGTATCTCTGTTCACGGCAACCACCGACGGCTCCTGAAGAACTATTCCCTTTCCATCTACATATATCAATACATTTGCCGTTCCGAGATCTATACCTACTTCTTCGCTAAAGTTCATAAGCTCTGACGCGATATAACATCGCTGCTCCTTTCATTTTATCAGTTATACATTATTTTTACCACTGATAATAAAAATTACACTGAAAAACCAAAGTAAGTATATTATCAAAAAAACTCACATATATTGTTTTAACTGCTAAAGTTAATACGTTACGAGGTGGTGAACTGTCACATTATGAAAGATTACATAGAGGAACGAGTAATGCAGCTCGCCCGCTATATTGTCGAAACCGGTGCTACTGTGCGAAGTACAGCAGCAAAATTCAGAGTTTCAAAGTCAACGGTACATAAAGATATTACTGAAAGACTCAACGAGATAAATCCCGGCCTCGCTTCCGAAGTAAAGGAAGTGTTGGAAAACAACAAAGCCGAAAGACATATACGCGGTGGTCTCGCTACCAGAGAAAAATATCTGAATATCAGAAAAAAATGACCATCATTGCCCTGATACGGGTAATGATGGGCCATGTACAAACTTTTAACGTCTCCTTCCTGCAAAAAGATTATCTGCTACAAAAAGCAGATAGCTTATTCCCAAAAATACGAACAATGTAACCATTAAACTCATTCCCTGCAAATTGAAGTAAGGTATCCTTGCAACTGAAAATCCTAATCTGTTTATCAAATACACTGCAATATTGAACAGTACAGGTATCACAGCCCATATCACCGGACTGTAAGCAGTAAAACTGCCTTTCCTGCAGAAAAGCAGATAATCTGCAAATGCCATGAGCGGTGAAATAAAATACAAAAGCATCCCTGCCAGGGAAAGAGAATCAGCAGGATTAACATCAGCTCCGAAATTCATCAGATAATACACTATAAAAGTAATGACCATATAGATGGTTACTGCTCCGCGAAAAACGCCTCTTTCATAACTTGGCCTTGCCACTATCAAATATGCAAAGTAAATAAGCGCCAGAGCATTTGATACGAGTGCAAAGTCGCTCATTATCGAATACAGGCTGAATCCGGAATATATGAGACTCATAACAAGACCAGCTCCGCATACTATTAAAAATAAAACTCTGAAAACGACACCTGCAGTATTATTTTTTATGTACATCATTCATCTCCTTTTTGCATATTTCACCATATGAGCGCTGTTGCCGAGCACATCATAACATACGACACTTATATTTGAGTCCTCCACGGCTCTGCCTGCGGCATTGCAGATGCTGAAGTCTCTCGCAGATCCATCCAGCAATCTGTCCGCTCTGTGTACATTGCCGTCAAAATCGAAATCGACGCTCCATGCTTTGACAGCACAAAGTCCGTCAGTCTCAATGTATTTTATGAATTCACTGTCCGATATACCGCATATTTTCTTATTAAACCGATAATCTCTCAGTCTCACTTCACTTCCATTTGAAGATATCTCGACTTCTGCGCAGATATCATCACTTTTATCCGATATTTTGCTATGCTTTTCCACACCGAATGAAATATTTTCTTTGGACAATCGTGTGATCTCATCCGCCAGGGCTATCCCGCCTTTATCACACATAACGAATCTTCTCTTTTCTCTTCCGCAAACGACGCCGAAGCTTCCCGAGCCTGCAAAAAAATCTCCGCACAGATCTCCTTCATCGCTGCACGCCCGTATTATTCTTTCCATCAGTTTTTCAGGCTTCTGCGTAGCGTATCCGGTTCGTTCCTTTGATGTCCTTCCCACCATGTCGATATTCCACACATCTTTCATATTCACTTTCGTATACCAGCCCTTTTCATCACAGAATTCTTCAACACCTTTGAATCTGTAAGGTTTCAGATCTCTGTTGTAAGACTTCTCCTGCTGAGGGTTGAATTTATACTTTTCGCTCCTGCCGTAAAGCAGCAGCGTATCGTGTTTCCTCGAAAAACTTTTTCTGCTGCTTCCTCCTGATTTATACGTCCATATTATTTCGTTTATAAAATTTTCTCTTCCAAATATCTCGTCCATTATTATTTTTACATAATGAACGGCATGCCAGTCCAAATGTACGCATATACATCCGGTTTCTTTTAAAAGTTCTTTCATCATAAGCAGACGCGCTGTTATCATCTTCAGATATTCATGCATATTTCCTGATCTGCTGTCATCATAGGCGTCCACTTTTATCACCGGCGACCTTTTCATATCCCTTGAGGTCACGCAGAAAGACGCCTGATATCTGCTCTTTGAAAAGAAGGGCGGGTCCACATATATGAGCTTAAATCTTTTTGCCATATGCTTATCTTTTATAAGATGATCCATGTATTCCAGGCTGTCGCCTTCGGCGACCGTATTTAAAATTTCCCCCTTATTTTCACCGTACAGCTCTGTCATCATAAAATGCGGATATACCTCCCGCGACAAGACTTCTTTATAAAGTTTTTTGCCTTCCCTGTACGCCTCTGCGATATCTGATATACTGCTCATTTTCTTCCTCTGTGTTTTTCCGGGATCAAAACCCTCTCCAGTTCCTGCCTTCCCGCTTCTTTCAAAGCTTTTTTCACCATTTCACGATTTTCCTTCTTATGAAAATGCAGCAGCGCTCTCTGCATCTTTTTCTCTTTCTCAGTCTTTGCTACGTACACAGGCTTCAGTGTGAACGGATCCATGCCTGTATAATACATGCAGGTGGACAAGGTTCCCGGTGTAGGATAAAAATCCTGGACCTGATCAGGTATAAACCCCGTTTTTTTCATGTACAAAGCCAGCTCCACCGCATCTTCAAGCCTGCTTCCCGGATGCGAAGATATGAAGTAGGGCACCATATACTGTTTCAATCCAAGCTTTTCATTCATTTCTTCATATTCTTTTTTGAATTCATCAAAAACTTCCATGCCGGGCTTGTGCATACATTTTAAAACTCCATCCGCGATATGCTCCGGAGCGACTTTTAATATGCCGCTTACATGATATCTGCACAGCTGCTTTAAAAATTCATTGCTTTTATCTGCCAGCAGATAGTCGTATCTTATTCCTGAACGTATGAATACTTTTTTAACTCCGTCCACATTTCTCACTGCATCGAGGACTTCCATGTATTCACTGTGATCAGCTTCAAGCTCCCGGCACGGTTTTGGAAAAAGACAGTCTTTCCTTTCGCACATGCCGTGCTTTTTTTGTTTTGCACAGGAGGGCTTCCTGAAATTTGCCGTAGGCCCTCCCACATCATGTATATATCCTTTAAAATCCTTTAGCTTCTTAAGCTTCCTTGCTTCCTCCACTATGGATTCTGTACTCCTGCTCCTTACTTCTCTGCCTTGATGATAGGTTATGGCACAGAAGGCACATCCTCCGAAGCACCCTCGGTTAGCTGTTATGCTGAACTTGACCTCTCTTATCGCCGGAACTCCGCCTTCCTTCTCATATACCGGATGATAATCCCTCATATAATCGAGGCCATACACTTCATCGAGTTCTTCCCTTTCAAGAGGCGGCTGCGGCGGATTTTGAACAACGATGCCTTCTCTGTATTTCTCCAGCACTCTCCTGCCTGTCACCGCATCATTGCTCCTGTACTGCATGGCAAAACTCCTGCAGTACGCTTTTTTTGATCTGACTATATCATCAAAATCGGGAAGTATTATATCATCTTCAAATAGTTCCGTATCCTTCTTTCTTACACATGTCCCTCTTATCCAGTCCAGATCTTTTATATCTATCCCCGCATCTAAAGCATCTGCGATCTCGACCGCAGCTCTTTCCCCCATTCCGTATATGAGGATATCAGCTTTTGAATCTAAAAGCACGGACCGTCTTACTTTATCATCCCAGTAATCGTAATGCCCCAGTCTTCTGAGGCTGGCTTCAAGTCCCCCTATTATTACAGGGATCCCCGGATACGCTTCTCTTGCTCTGTTTGAATATACTATCACAGCCCTGTCCGGACGCCTGCCTGAAACTCCTCCCGGAGAATAGGCATCATTTTTACGCCTATGTTTAAACACAGAGTAATGATTTACCATGGAATCCACATTACCGCTGTTTATCATAAATCCAAGTCTTGGAGCTCCGAATCTTTTGAAATCATCAGCCGTTCTCCAGTCAGGCTGCGCGAGTATCGCCACTTTATAGCCATGAGATTCCAGCACACGGCTTATTATCGCCGTACCGAAAGACGGATGGTCCACATAGGCGTCTCCCGTAACCATTACAAAATCGGGATGCTCCCATCCTCTTTCCTTCATATCCTCCATGCAAATAGGTAAAAACATAAAATGCTCCCGTAGTTAAAACAGCGCCGGCAATAATGTACCGGCGCTGTGTAGTCAGCTTTAAGTATATTGATGTTTATCCCAGGAACCGCTCAACGGACGCTTTCACGCTTCCGCCGTCTGCGGATCCTTTGACTTTCGGCATTACTGCGCCCATAAGTTTTCCCATAGAAGCCTTTCCGCTTCCTTTTTCGACGCCTATTTCCGATGCCGTTTGTCCGACTATTTCATCTATCTTTTCTTCTGTCAGCTGTTCAGGCATATAATCCATAAGGACCTCTATTTCTGCATTATAGGCATCCAGCAAATCGGTTCTTCCGGCAGATTCAAAATCAGCAAGAGCATCCTTTCTCATCTTTACCTGCTTTGCTATTATGGATGCAATCCCCGCATCGTCGATCTCTTCTCTGTTATCGACTTCGTATTGTTTTATGGCGGCTCTTACAAAACTTATGGTCTCTTTTCTGACCGTCTGCCTGTTTTTCATAGCCTCCTTAAAGTCGTCATCCAGTTTCTTCTTTAAGGTCACTTAAAACACCTCTTATCTGTCAAATAATTGATATACTAATATTTTTTAGCCTTTTTTCTTGCAGCTTCAGATTTTTTCTTTCTCTTTACGCTTGGTTTTTCATAATGCTCTCTTTTTCTGAGTTCAGACATAACTCCGTCTCTTGCACATGATCTCTTGAATCTTTTAAGTGCGCTCTCCAAGCTTTCGTTTTCTCTTACTATTACCTGTGCCATTACCGTTTCACCTCCTGACTTTATTTAAATCATTGTAGCCATAAACGGCTTGCCTATAACGTTGCTATTATACTATTTTATAGCCCTTTATGCAAGATTTTTTTCTGATATCAGAAGATCAGCCCGGCGGCCATGTCATTTTTCTCTTTCCCAGCAGATGAAAATGGATGTGCTTTACAGTCTGAAATCCATCCTCGCCGCAATTGTTTACAAGTCTGTATCCATTTTCGAGACCAAGTTCTTTTGCTATATCCTTGACCTTTACCATTATGTGTCCCATAAGTCCCGCATCTTCTTCGCTCACATCATCCATAGACGCTATATGCTTTTTAGGTATTATCAACACATGAACAGGCGCCTGCGGATCAAGATCGTGAAAACACAGTATCTTATCATCCTCATACACTTTGTTTGAAGGAATTTCTCCGGATACTATCTTGCAGAATACGCAATCGTCCATTGCTTCACTTCCTTTCCTGAATTAAACATTCTTTAATTAATTATATACGTTATTCACTTATAAATCAATTTTTTTAAAGCGCCGGCACCTTTAGATATCCTGTTTGACCAGCTCACCCGTCATACCGTCTGCAAAAATATCTTTAAGCCTTACTTTAACTATTCCTTCCGGCAGTTTTGTTTCTTTGTGATCCAAAGGTATGTATACCCTTATATAATTTTCTGTATAACCTAAAGCCATGCTGCCGTCTTCGGATTTTTCCTCCAAAATAACATCATGCACAGTGGCTTTGTTCATATCAAAGAATTTTTTCGCAGAAAGCCGTCCAACATCATGAAGCATTTCACTTCTTCTGTTTTTAACTTGAGGCGCCACATGGTCTTTCATAGACGCCGCCTTTGTCATAGGCCTCTTCGAATACTTGAATATATGAGTCTTGCAGAAAAGACACTCTTCGACAAGCCCTGCACTTTCTTCAAAATCCTGTTCCTTTTCTCCCGGAAATCCCACAATTATATCCGTAGATATTCCGTAGAGAGGATCAGCCTTTCTTAAAACTTCAACTATATCTACGTACTGCTTTCTGCTGTAAGGTCTGTTCATCTCCCTCAGAACTTTATCACTGCCGCTCTGTGCTGAAAGATGTAGATGATGGCAAAGTTTATCGTATTTCAACAGCCTTACAACATAATCTGCATTTACTACAGCAGGCTCAAGAGAACTGAGTCTTATGCGAAAATCTCCTTCCATATCGTTCACTGCGGCTATGACTTTTTCTACGCCGTATATAATACTATCGTCCCCATTTTCTTTCTCCATGCCGTAAAGCGCTGTATTTATACCGGTCAGGACTATTTCCTTATACCCTGCATCCACAAGATATCTTACCTCCTTCATTATCTCTTCCAGGTCGCGGCTGCGCACTTTACCTCGGGCATAAGGTATCACACAGTAAGAACAGAATCTGTCACAGCCTTCCTGTATCTTTACATAAGCCCTCGTTCTGTTCTCTGCGCTGGTGACCATCCCCATATCATCATAGCTGTCCAGACTGCCGTATTCCCGTACATGTCTCTGCCTTGCCCGACGCTGAATGTATTCATCCACGAAATCAGTTATCCTGTTTTTTTCACTGGTGCCGACTATTATATCTACATCTTCTATCTGCGCCACCTCATCAGTACTTATCTGAGCATAGCATCCGGCAACAACTACGATACTTTCGGGATTGACCTTTTTCATACGCCTTATATACTGTCTCGATTTCCTGTCTGCCGTTGACGTCACCGTACACGTATTTACAACATACACGTCAGCAAAATCACGTTCGTCTACTATGGTATATCCCTTTTTTTCAAAGGCTTCCGAAATCGCTTCTGTCTCGTATTGATTCACTTTACACCCCAATGTGTGAAATGCTGCTTTCATATGTGTCCTCCCAATCATCACTCAAATGATAATCAAATTATAACACAACCGGCATACACATAAAACATGATGCATTTTCATACTTTTAATTGTCAGCTTTCTGTATCCTGCATTTTTGGCAGTCATACAGCAATCATAGGAGGTAATAATGAACAGAAAAAAAATAAAGATCATTTTCTTTTTTTCGCTGGTCTTATGTATGTGTTCTTCTTTTTTTCTTTCTGTCGTTATTTCGGATTTTCCCAAACTGGCAGCAGAAAAGCTGCCCGCCTGCAGCGAGTCTTTTAAATGCAGAGACTTCAACATTCCTTACAAAGTCCTCAAACAAGCAATGAAGAAAGATATCGATACATATGACGACACAGTTCACGTCAAATGGACAGATACACTTTCATATCTTGCAGCAAAATACGACGGAAATTTCAGTAAATACGATAAGAAAGACTTGGACATATTTGCCAAAAAACTTAAAAGCGGCGCCAGTCTCTCATCTCTGACAAAAGATCTTGATTCCTTTGAGGATTACAACAAACTGTACTGCGCTGTCCTAAACGGTATACTCGGTGAATATCAGATAAAAATATCCGGCAAAAATAACGAAGGATATTCCTGGAAAAATATCTATGGGATAAAATCCTTTTTCCCTATTGCCGAGGGATTTCATTATTCAGATTCCGATGACTTCGGAAAACCAAAAAGCTGCGGACACGGCTCAAAACACCTCGGACATGATTTTATCACGCCTGAAGGTACTCCTGTAACGGCAATTGAAGGTGGTATCATAGAAACCCTCCAATGGGATCAGTATGACGGCTGGTGTATCGGTATAAGAAGCTATGATGCCAAACGCTACTATTTTTACTCACATTTGAAAAAAGACGTTCCTTTCGCAGAAGAACTGAATATAGGCAAACGTGTCGCATCAGGAGATGTGATAGGATATACAGGACAGACAGGCTACAGCATAAGAGAAAACGAAAACAATCTCAGTTCACCCTATCTTCACGTGGGTCTCAGACTTATGATTGAAGAGGACACAGAAAAGGATTTTTCACAGATATGGATCGATATATATCCACTTACAAAACTGCTGGCTTCACACAAATGCACAGTAATAAGCACAGACGGCGGAAATTCATACGAAAGAAAATATCCTTTTTACGAAGGCAATCTCTACCTTGAGGAGCAATTGGCGTCTTCAGACGTATCGGACTCTGATGAAGTCACTCTTCCTATAATAATGTATCATTCGATAAACGAAAAAAATGATAAGGACAGCGATTACATCGTTTCCCCGAAACTCTTTGAAAAAGATCTGGCTTATATAAAAAAGAAAGGATATACTCCTGTATTCATGAAAGATGTAATATCTTATGTGGAAGGTGACGGCAAGCTGCCTAAAAAACCCATAGTTATCAGCTTTGATGACGGCTATTTCAACAATTACTACTACGCATATCCCCTTCTGAGAAAATACGATATGAAAGCCGTAATATCTATAGTGGGCAGAATGTCCGATGAATTCACTCAAAATCCCGACGAGAATCTTTTCTACGCACATCTGACATGGGACCACATCCTGGAAATGCACCTTTCAGGCTACTGGGAAATACAGAACCATTCCTACGACTGCCATACTTATACAAAACGCAACGGTGTTTCACAGATGCCTAAAGAAACTGACAAAGATTACAGAGAATTTCTCTCCTCGGATATCTGGAGACTTCAGGATAAAATAATATACGTTACAGGACTCGCCCCCAACACCTTCACATATCCCTTCGGAGCTTTCAGCGAAAATACGGATCAGATCATAAAAGATATGGGTTTTAAAGCCACTCTCAGCTGTATAGAAGGCATAAGCACCATAAGAAAAGGAGATATGCAGAGCCTTTACCGCTTAAAAAGACATCTGCGAAAACCGGAGACACCGCCGGAGGAATTTTTTACTTTTCTCCAGTAACACGGTCTGCAATAACACATTTTCCCTTGCTTATCCCTTTGTATCAATTATACTATATACATAAAATCGATGAATTTCTAATCAAATTCTAATTTTCCTTAAACTTTAGTCTAATTTTTAAGGCTTATTATAGCAATATCAAATCAAATTCATACAACAGAAAGGGAAAATGAGAAAAAATGGATAATCTTGATAAGGTTGAAAAGCTAAGAGAACGAGCTGACATTTCCTACGATGAAGCTCGCGCCGTTTTAGAGGAATGTGAGTGGGATCTCCTTGACGCCGTCATAAAGCTTGAAGAGCAGGGCAAGATCTCTTCTGAAGGAAGAGGAGAATACTCTACAAAAGTCGGAAGCTCAGACTCGCCTAAAAATCCTCAGGAACTGGCTGAAAGCTACAACAGCTACAATGAAAACAGGAAAAATGAAAAATCTTTTTTTAAAACCTTTTCAGACGGCGTAAAATACATTGCCAGAAAAGGCTGCGAAAACGAATTCATCGTAAAGAAACACGGCCGTCAAATGTTTTCAATACCTGTGCTTCTTTTCGCTATACTGATAATAGCCTTTTTCTGGTGCATCCTCATACTGATGCTCATAGGGCTGTTCTTCGGGTTCAGCTATAATTTTTCAGGCCCTGATCTGGGAAAGAAAAGCGTAAACGATGCAATGAATAAAGCAACGGAAGCTGCAGAAAACATAAAAACCGAAATAAAAAACAGCAGCGAGGAAAAGGATGAAGAAAAAAATACTGATAATTGAAGATGAAGAAAAGATAGCCAGGTTCATCGAGCTTGAGCTGTCTCACGAGGGGTATGATATAGATAAAGCTTTCAACGGCAGACAAGGTCTCGAAATGGTCGAATCAGATCATTTCGATCTTGTGCTGCTTGATATAATGCTGCCTGAACTGAGCGGTCTTGAAGTGCTCAGAAGGATACGCCTGTTTTCCGATATACCTGTAATAATGCTCACTGCCAGAGATCAGGTAAGCGATAAAGTCTCCGGCCTGGATATGGGAGCCGATGATTACATAACGAAACCTTTTGCCATTGAAGAGCTTCTCGCCAGAATAAGAGTTGCACTGAAAAGAAACAGAACATGTAAAGATACCAAAAAAGAACAAAAGCTCACTGCGGACAAGCTGGTGCTGGACATCTCCTCTCACACTGTCACATACGATGACGAAGAGATAGAACTCACCAACAAAGAATTCCTGCTTCTTAAAACTCTTTTGGAAAATAAAAGCATAGTACTGTCGCGAGATACTCTGCTGGAAAAAGTATGGGGATACGATTACATGGGTGAGACCAATGTCGTAGATGTCTACATATACTATCTCAGAAACAAGATACACGCCAGATCAGATGAAAAAATCATAGAAACCGTAAGAGGCGCAGGGTACGTAATAAAATGAACGAAAACAAACGCACAAAATCGATATCGAGAAAAATAAACAGGAATTCCTATCTTTCCACATTGTCATCTTTTATCATGCTTGACATACTCATATTCGTCCTGGCTGTCATTTCATGGTGCTATAGCTGTGAAACCGCGACAGACGGCAATTTCTCCATATCAGCAAAACGCGATTTCACTCTTGCGGAAAAAGTTCCCGCCTCCTACGATGAATTTTCCATGCCTGAAAATACGGAAAACATGAGATCCATCGTATTCCCGGAGAGTTTCGATAATCTTCTAAAAAACAGCGTCTATCAGTACCAGGACTCTGATGGACGGGAGCATTACGTATATGCCGGCCGATTTCTCACCATACTCTTTTCCATAACATATCTCGTCCTTTTCATTCAACTCATAATCATCATATCCGAGATAATATCGGGAGCCCGCAAAATAAGAAAATTCCTTGCGCCACTTGATGAAATTGCTTTTAAGGCACAGGTGCTCAGCAGTACCGCAGATTTTGACGCTCAGGCTTTCGATGAGCTGGAAAAGGCAATAAACGACATAAGTCCTGCGAAAGAAGGGGCGAAAATAAATACGGGAAATGCTGAAATGGAACATCTCGAAAATGCCATAAACGCCCTTCTCGACAGAATGCGGGAAAGCTACAGACAGCAGTCACGCTTCGTATCCGATGCTTCCCATGAACTGAGGACTCCGATAGCTGTACTTCAAGGCTACGTCAATATGCTTGACAGATGGGGCAAAACAGACGAAAATATTTTGAACGAATCCATAGAAGCTATAAAGAGCGAGACCGAGCACATGAAAAAGCTGGTGGAGCAGCTCCTCTTCCTGGCTCGCGGCGACAGCGGAAAAACCAAATTGAACATATCCCGCTTCTCCCTCAACGATATGATCCATGAAGTGTATGAAGAATCTTCTATGATAGATACCGGTCACAGCTACCAACTGATCCTCGATGAAAATATCAGCGATATATCCGCCGACCCATCGATGCTGAAACAAACGGCCAGGATTCTCATCGATAACGCATCAAAATACGCTCCGCAGGGATCGACCGTAACACTTAAAACAAAACTGACAGAAAACAGTGAACCTGCGTTTATAATACAAGACGAAGGCATAGGGATCTCAGAGGGTGACGCACCTCATATATTTGAAAGATTCTTCCGCTCTGATCCGGCAAGGAGCAAGGATAACGGCGGCACTGGTCTCGGTCTTTCCATAGCCAAATGGATAATAGACAGACACGGAGGATATTTTGATTTAGTTTCAAGAAAAGATATAGGTACCAGAATAACGGTAGTACTGCCCCGGAGCAGTTAAAGGAGGTAATTTTTATGTTCAGAGAAATGAGGAGAATAAAACAAAAGCTTTCTGCTGAAGAATCCAGTCTAATACTTGAAAGAAACACAAACGGCATTCTCGCTGTCCACGGAGATAACGGCTATCCGTATACCGTCCCTCTCAGCTATGTTTTCGATGGAAACTGCATATATTTTCACAGCGCTAAAACCGGACACAAAATAGATGCTGTTGAAAAAGATCCAAAAGCATCTTTCTGTGTAATAGATAAAGATATGATCGTACCTGAAGAATATACGACCTACTTTAAAAGCGTCATAGTATTCGGTAAAGTATCCGAAATAACGGATGATGAGGAAAAATTTCAGGCCATTGAAAAACTTGCCTTAAAATATGCTCCCAATGACACTGCCGAAAATCGCATCAGTGCAATAAACCGTGATTTAAAACCTCTGTGCATGCTCAAAATGGGGATCGAATATATATCGGGCAAACAAGCGATCGAACTCACATGATCTCTTTACTGCATTTCAAGCTCATACATGACCATAGCAACTGCGGCCATTCCAGCCGTCTCGGTACGCAGTATTGTTTTTCCCAGTGAAACAGGCATTGCTCCTGATTTTTCTATATCTCCGGCCTCGCTGTCTGAAAAACCGCCTTCAGGGCCTATCACCACAGCAAGCTTTTTTCTGACGCCTGTTTGATCTTCCTGCCATGAACATGAAAGATCTCTGAGAACTTTTTTCATCGTAGTGTTCTCTTCATTTTCATATGGAAATATCACAGCGTCATAGGATGAAAATCGTTTTATCATTTCCGCAGTTTTGACCGGAGGCTCAACTTCAGGAACTATACCTCTCCTGCACTGTTTCGCTGCTTCTGCCGCAATCTTCTGCCACCGCTGCAGTTTCTTTTCCATATTTCCCTTTTCCGACACTACCGTCCTGTCCATAAATACCGGAACGATCGTCTCCACTCCCAGTTCCGTTCCCTTCTGGATGACGGTCTCCATTTTTCCCTGCTTAGGTATCCCCTGAAACAACGTCACCCTTATCGAAGGCTCTCTGGCAAAACGCTGCTTATCGGTTATCCTTGCCTCACATCTGTCCTTGCTTATATAAATTATTTCCGCCAGGTATTCCCACTCTTCTCCATCGGAAACGCTTATTTCATCTCCCTTTTCCAGGCGAAGCACTTTTGCTATATGATGCACATCATCTCTATCGGTCAATACTACCCTGCTTGTTTCTATGTTTTCTTTCTCAACAAAAAATCTTCTCATTTCATACTCCCGCTGCTATAGCGCACCACTCTCCATCTTCCTGTATTTCAAGTATTTTAAATCCCGCATTCTCTATTTTTTCTGCTACATACTTTTCTTTTTCCACCAATATGCCTGAAGATATGAACACACCTCCATCAGCAAGATGATGACCTGCACTTTTACACAATTTTACGACGAGATCCGCCATAAGATTCGCAACTATTATATCCGCTTCAAAATCGATCCCGTCGACCAAATCGCCTTTCATGATCCTAACGCTGCCGCTTGCATCATTGGCAGCCACATTCTCCTCTGCGACTCTCACCGCATCATCATCTATCTCTATGCCAAGTACATCTTCGCATCCGAGAAGCGCCGCTCCTATGGAAAGTATTCCTGATCCGCACCCAACATCCAGTATTTTTTTCTCTCTCCCTTTGTCTCCTATGTACTTTTCCATAAGCTTCATGCACAAAGACGTGGTCTCGTGAGTTCCCGTACCGAAAGCCATGCCGGGATCTATTTCTATCACAAGCTCTCCTTCTTCAGCTTCGTAGTCCTCCCATGTAGGTTTTACCGTGATTTTATCCGTTATCCTGTATGGTTTAAAGTAATCCTTCCATTTATATTTCCAGTCATCGTCATCCACCAGCTTTTCCTCTATATTGAGACTTCCAAGAGCCGTACATTGTCCAAAGTCACCTCTTTTTTCCTGTTCTCTCATATCACGCAATGCTTTTTTGACATCAGACATCTGTTTTCTGCCGTCGTCACTTTTATCAAAATATACTGAAACTACCGGCTCTCTGTCCATGTTCTCCTTAAGCTCATCGTCTATATAATCCCATCCGTACTCGTTCTTTTTGTTTAAAATATCTTCCATATCATCCGGATCATCGACCATTATCCCGTCGATACCCTTTGATATCAGCATAGCTGTTATCAGCTCTATTCCCTGCCTTGCCGCATATATCCTAAGTTCTATATATTTCATATCCGATACCTCCGCAAACCACAGTATATTTCTTTTACGCTTTCTCTTTCCACTTGCCTCTCTTGTACCTTGCTACAAAGCATATGGATCTGACTGCCCAATCTATTATCATAGATATCCATACACCAAACACGCCAAGCCCCAATGTTTTTCCCAGTAAAAATCCGCAGCATATTCTGAATATCCACATCGATCCCACACCTACGACCATCGTGTACATGACATCGCTTGCTGCACGCAGCACATTTGGTATGGAAAATGAAAGGGGCCATATCGTAACCGCCCATATGCTGTGAAACAATATTATCTTAGACGCTATTGATGCTGTTTCCTCTGAAAGTCCATATATGTTCATTATAACAGGTATGAGCAGTACTATCACTACATTCACTATTATCAGCAGCATATAAGCCCATTTTATCAGTTTTACCGCATAATATTTCACCTGTATGTAATCTCCGCTGCCGACGCATCTGCTTATCACCGACACTATACCGTATCCCACCGCCATTCCCGGCAGCACCGCTATCATAGCCACTGCATTTGATACGGCATTTGCCGCAATAGAAGCTGTTCCAAATACTGACACCAAACTCAGAAGTATCAGCTTTCCCAATTGAAACATACTGTTCTCAACACCGTTTGGTATACCTATCTTAAGTATATTTTTGACTAATCCTCCATTAAATTTAAACACAAATCTTCTGCTTATATGGACCTCCAAATTTTGATTTCTCAAGCACACGTACATTATCAAGGCAGCTACAGCTCTCGATACAAGAGTTGGTATTGCAACTCCTTCCACTCCCCGGTGAAATCCATATATAAGCATTGCATTTCCGGCAACATTGATCGCATTCATCAGCAGCGATACATTCATTGACATCTTTGAATTTCCCGTACTCCTGAAAAGAGCAGAGCCCACGTTGTATACAGCTATAAACGGCACCGATGCCACTACGATAAGATAATATGTATTGCAATACGCCATTACCTCGTCTTCAATATCTCCAAAGATCAGATCGAGGAGCAGATCTTTCATAATATACATAAACGCTATTATGAACAAGGAAAGAACAAGAACAAAAAGCAGCAGCTGATCTGCTGCTTTCCCTGCTTCTTCTTTCTTTTTCTGTCCAAGAAACTGGCCTACTACTACGGCTCCTCCGGTAGCCAGAACTGTCATTACTGTAATTAAAAGCGCCATGATCGAATCAACCAGCGACACTGCTGATACTGCTGCTTCACCTACGCTTGCAACCATTACAGAATCTACCAGCCCAACTGCAAATATAAGAAACTGTTCTACGAACAGCGGCCAAAGCAGTTTTACAAGGAACCTGTTTGAAAACATCAGCTCTGCATCTGATCCCTCAATACTCTGATTCTCCTCATTTTTCTTAAACATACGAACAACCTCTCAACATTATAAATGACAGGACAGCAAACAGAGTGCAATCCGACTATCGGTCTGCACTCTGAAATAATGTACTTATTTTAATTTTAGGACCGGCTATGAAAAAAACTCTTTAAGAGAATCTATGAAGCTGCTTTTTTTCTGATAACAGTCATTTGTAACAACTTTCCCCATTGATTCTATAGCTTTTTTCTGCTTTGAACTGAGCTTTGTCGGTATCTCAAGTATAACCTTGACATAAAGATCTCCCTTTTTATTGCTCCTAACGCTCTTGATGCCTTTTCCCTTTAATCTGAATACCGTTCCCGGCTGAGTACCGGCAGGTATCTTATATGATACTTTGTCTTCAAGGGTAGGTACGACTATTTCATCGCCGAGAGCCGCCTGATTGAAGCTTATAGGGATCTCCAGCCACAGATCCTGTCCTCGTCTTTCAAACATCTTGTGAGGTCTTACGTTTATAACGATATAAAGATCGCCGTCAGGACCTCCGTCTATACCGGGCTCTCCCTGTCCTTTTATAGGAATTACTGAATCATTGTCCACGCCTGCAGGTATATTTACAGATATAGTGACATTTTCTCTTACTTTTCCGGTTCCTCCGCAGTCCCTGCAAGGAGTTTCGTTTATTTCTCCTGTACCGTTGCAGTCAGGACAAGGCGATACGCTCTGGAAGGTTCCAAGCGGAGTCCTCTGCGAAGTCCTTATCTCTCCTGTACCATTACATTTAGGACATGTTTTCTTTGAGGTTCCCGGTGCAGCTCCGCTGCCTCCGCATGTCTTACATTTGACATACTTGTTTATAGTTATCTTTTTCTTTGTTCCAAATGCTGCCTCTGTGAAATCTATGGTTATAGCCTTCTGCAGATCGCTTCCCTTCTTCGGGCCATTTCTTCTGCTCCTGCTTCTTCCTCCGAATCCGCCGAAAGCACCGCCGAACATATCGAATATATCATCAAATCCACCGAAGCCGCCAAATCCGCCGAAGCCGCCGTCAGCGCCCCCAAAGCCTGCATTCGGATCGACACCTGCATGCCCGAATCTATCATATTTTTCTTTCTTATCAGGATCTGACAGCACCGCATATGCTTCGTTGATTTCTTTGAACTTTTCCTCGGCGCTCTTATCTCCCGGATTTTTATCAGGATGATATTTCATGGCCATTTTTCGAAAAGCTTTTTTTATCTCACTGTCGCTTGCGCCTTTTTTCAGTCCAAGGACTTCGTAGTAATCTCTCTTTTCTGCCATAATTTTTTCCTCTTACAAATTATTTATGACATAACTTCGCTTGCGGCCCTAAAACGGACCGCAAGCTGTTATCGTCACATATTCACGCATGTGCGCTTATTTCTTATCGTCATCCACTACTTCGTAATCTGCATCTACTACGTTGTCATCCTTAGGAGCTGTATTTTCTGCTGCACCTGCTCCGTCATCCGCACCGGCATTTCCTCCTGCCGCCTGCTGAGCCTGGGCCTGCTGGTACATTTTAGCAGAGATAGTATGGAATTTTTCAGTAAGCTTTTCGGTTTTATCTTTTATGTCATCGATGTTATTTGCTTCAAGCGCCTTTGACAGTTCATCCTTTGCAGCGTTTATATCGTTCTTTTCTTCTTCACTGAGGGAGCCTTCAAGTTCTTTGAGATTCTTTTCAGTTTCATATACGAGGGTTTCTGCTCTGTTTCTTACTTCGATCTCTTCTTTTCTCTTCTTGTCTTCCTCAGCGTACTGTTCAGCTTCTTTAACTTTAGCATTTATTTCATCTTCTGAGAGTTTTGTTGAAGATGTTATAGTAATGCTCTGCTCTTTGCCTGTACCCATATCTTTAGCACTTACGTTTACGATACCGTTTGCATCAATATCAAATGTAACTTCTATCTGAGGTACTCCACGCGGAGCTGGCGGTATTCCTGTGAGCTGGAATCTTCCAAGGGTAGTGTTTCCGGAAGCCATTTCACGTTCACCCTGCATTACATGTATATCAACAGCCGTCTGGTTGTCTGCCGCAGTCGAGAATATCTGACTCTTCTTAGTAGGTATAGTGGTATTTCTCTCGATCAGTTTTGTTGCAACGCCTCCAAGAGTTTCTATGGAAAGTGAAAGCGGCGTTACGTCCAGAAGCAGTACATCGTTTACTTCTCCTGTGAGAACTCCTGCCTGTATAGCCGCACCGATAGCAACACATTCGTCAGGATTTATGCCTTTGAACGGTTCTTTTCCTGTAATTCTCTTTACAGCTTCCTGTACAGCCGGGATTCTCGTTGATCCGCCTACGAGTATTACCTTGGAAATATCGCTGTTGCTTACGCCAGCGTCATTCATTGCCTTTTTCATAGGCTCTATCGTATCGTTTACCAGCTTTTCTGTAAGCTGATCGAACTTAGCCCTTGTTATATCCATGTTGAGATGGAGAGGACCGTTTTCGTTTACCGTTATGAACGGCAGATTTACATTTGTAGTCTGTGCGCTTGAAAGTTCTTTCTTTGCTTTCTCCGCAGCTTCCTTAAGCCTCTGCAGCGCCATCTTGTCATTTCTGAGATCCACACCGTTCTCTTTTGCAAAGCTGTCAGCCATAAAGTTCAGCAGTGCTTCATCAAAATCATCTCCGCCCAGCTTGTTGTTTCCGTTCGTTGCCAGAACTTCGAATACTCCGTCGCCAAGCTCAAGTATGGATACATCGAAGGTACCTCCGCCAAGGTCGTATACCAGTATTTTGTGCTGGTCTTCGTCTTTGTCGAGTCCGTATGCCAGCGATGCTGCCGTAGGCTCGTTTATTATTCTCTTTACATCAAGTCCTGCTATTTTTCCGGCATCCTTAGTCGCCTGTTTCTGGCTGTCTGTAAAGTATGCAGGAACAGTTATTACAGCTTCAGTTACCTTCTCTCCCAAATAGCTTTCTGCATCAGCCTTGAGTTTTCCGAGGATCATAGCGGATATATCCTGCGGAGTATATTTTTTACCATCAATTTCAACTGTATGATCGGTACCCATGTATCTTTTTATTGAAGATATAGTTCTTTCAGGGTTTGTTATAGCCTGCCTTTTAGCAGTTTCTCCTACGAGTCTCTCTCCGTTTTTTGCGAATCCTACTATGGACGGTGTCGTCCTGTTGCCTTCCGCATTAGCTATTACAACAGGTTCTCCCCCTTCCAGTACTGCTACGCACGAATTTGTTGTCCCTAAGTCAATTCCTATTACTTTTCCCATTTTATTTTCCTCCTCATTATATTATGAAAGCTTAGCCTGCGACTTTTACCATTGACGGCCTTATCACTTTGCCGTTCAAAGTATAGCCCTTCTGCATCACACCGGAAACCTTACCGCTTTCATATTCTTCGGTTTCCTCTGTCATCACGGCGTTGTGAAAATTCGGATCGAAATCCTCTCCAAGCGCCGCAATTTCTGCCAGACCCGACTTTTCCAGTACGTCGCCCAGCTGCTTGAATATCATCTCCATGCCTTCTTTGAAGCCGTCTCCTTCCGTCTCCTGCTCAAGAGCTCTTTCAAAATTGTCTAAAACAGAAAGCAGTTCGATTATTATCTTCTCATTGGCATATGAGTATAAATCTTTTTTCTCTTTTTCGACTCTCTTTTTATAATTCTGAAAGTCTGCCATAAGCCTCAGATATCTTGCATCGCTCTCTTCCTTTTCGGGCTCTGCATCTGTTGGTTTCTCTTCGGCTTTATCTTTATCTTCTTCAGTTTCTCTGTCCTTTTCATCCGTTTTTTCTTCCTGAGCCATATCGCCGTCGATATCCTTTTTCTCATCTTCGGCAGTCTTCTCCGTTTCCTTATCTTCTTCTACCGGTACGGCTTCTTCATTTCTGATATCATCGCTGTTTACTTTCGTCATCATAATCTCCTTCCGCAATTTTAAACGCTTCGCTTATATTATCAGTAAGATACTCCACTATCGATGTGATCTCTCCGTATCGCATTCGCGTAGGCCCGATAACTCCTATCTTTCCCATCAGCTTTCCATCCACATGGTACGTGGCAGTTATCAAACTGCAGTTCTGCATGGATTCTTCCTTGTTTTCATTGCCGATAGTTATTATTACGCCATTCTCCCTGTTCACCAGAGTCCTTGTAAGGTCTTCCTTTTTATCCAGCATTTCCAAAAACACCTTAGCCCTGTCGATATCGTTGTATTCAGGTATTGAAAATATATTCGTAAGACCATCCATATACAGATTGACGTTGAGCATATCTTCAAGTGTCTTTACGAAGCTCGGCACGATATTCTTCTCAAACATCGCCATGGATTCAGCATCCGCCTTAAAATTTTTGATTATATCAAGCGTAAGTGCTTCGCTGAGCGTTTTGCCTCTGTAATTATACGTCATAGACTTGGAAAGTATCCTCAGCGAATCTTCCGATGCCGGTTTTTCCAGTTTCACTGTCGTATTGGAAACTTTTCCGCTTTCCGCTACCAGCATTAGTACAACAGTATATTCATCTACCGGAATAAGATTTATATACTTTAAAGTATCCTCATCCTGTCTCGGTGTCAGACCGAAAGCCATGAGGCTGGTTATCTCCGAAAGCACGTGAGCAGCTCTTTGGACTATGTTCTCAAGCTCCGTCATATTGCTGTAAAGTCTTGCCGCAATGCTCTCTTTTTCCGACTCGGTCAATTCACGCTTTTTCATGAGTTCATTGACATAAAGCCTGTATGCTTTCTCCGAAGGAACTCTTCCCGATGATGTATGAGGATGACTGAGATACCCCATGTCCTCCAGGTCAGACATTTCATTCCTTATCGTAGCCGGACTTATTCCGAAGTCATAATTCTTTGATATCGTTCTCGAACCCACAGGCTCGGCAGTACTGATATAATCGGATATTATGGCCTGCAATATTTTCAGTTTTCTTTCACTTAAATCCATCTTAGGCCTCCTGTTGTTAGCACTCTTAATATGCGAGTGCTAACTTCAATTTAAATGTACCACTCCTGTATAATAATGTCAACACTATTTTTCAAATTTTATCTCACTTTTATAAATTTTTTTGAATTGAACATATACAAGTACGATTCTTTCACTTTTTTGTTTTTAGCAGCTTCCAGCGCTTCTTCGTACAAGGAAATCTGTTCTTTATACCTGCTCACTATTTCCCTATCGTCCGTTCCACCGCTTACGTAACTGTTCTTATAATCTATGAGGACAAGGCCGTCATTTTCTTCAAAGAAAAAATCTATCACTCCCTGTACTATCGTATCTTCCCCTTCTATATTTTTTAGAAGTATGAATTCCCGTTCTTTTTCTGAGTGTGTCGACAATGACGCTCTCTTTCCCATTTCTGAATCAAAGAATCCTGCGATGTTTTCAGCCTTCACATATCCCGATTCTTCTTCTGTAAGCGTTCCGCCTTCTTTCATTTCATCGATTTTTTCCTCTATGTAATCCATTCCTCCCTCCAGAGCAGTTTTAAAATCAAGTTTTTCCATCACCTTATGCATAACGGTCCCTATCTCGGCGGCATTCAGACCTTTTTTCTCCTGAGAAAATTGCGGAAATCTCAATTCTATTTTCTCATCTTTTTTCATAAAAGCATCGTTAAGCTCTGTAACAGAATATTTTGATTTGACTTTTTTTGAAGAAGTGTATGGATATACATATGAAAGCCTTTCATTTATTTTATCATACATATCTTCATCCTCTGATCCGGCAATCAGCGCAGAAAGACTTTCAACATAGGCTCTTTTTCCGAAATAGCGGTCATCTGCATACTTCACATCTCCCGAATTTCTTATTACTATATCATCTCCGCCTCTTACAAATGCAGAATACATCATATCAACAAAAGACTTCTTCCCCGGATCATTTTCATCCAGCTTTCCACTGTCTTTCACCGAGCCTGTTACTTCTATCCTGTCTATCGCCCTCGTAAGCGCCACATAAAGTATCCTTACTTCTTCATCTATTTCCTCATCTGCTTTTTTCCTTTCTATCGCTCTCTGAAGAAGTGTTTTTCTGTGCCACCCTTCTGCTCTGTTCACACTTGGCAGACCTATGCCGAAATCCTTATGCAGCGAGGCTGTATTCCCCGATCCCTTCGGTCTTATCCGGCGGCCCGCCCCCGAAAGTATCACTACAGGAAATTCAAGGCCTTTGCTCTTGTGCACCGTCATGATCCTGACTGCATTTTCATCCTCTCCTGCCGTTCTTGCCTCGCCTGTAGATATATTATTCCTTTTCATAGCATCTATATATGTAAGGAATCCATATAAGCCACTGTAGTTTTTTTCTTCAAATTCAGCAGCTTTTTCCACCAGGAGCCTGAGATTGGATATTCTCTGTTTCCCTACAGGAAGACCGCTGCAGTAATCGAAATATCCCGTTTCATAGAGCAGTCTCCTCAAAAGCTCTTCAAGCGTCACAGTTTTTTTCACAGCTTTCCAGTATCCAAGCGTCCTGAACATTTCAGATGTTTTTGTCTTCAGTTCCTCATCCGATCCTTCCTCAGAATATCTTACTGCGGCGCTGTAAAAGCTTCCCTCTTCAAATTCTATCCTTATCTGCGCAAGCTCCTGCTCACCAAAACCGAATATCATAGAGCGCATGACAGAAATCAGCGGTACATCTCTTCTTGTGTTGTCTATTATCTTGAGAAAATTGACAAATACCTGTATCTCCACACTCTCAAAATATCCTTCTGAGTTATCTCCGTATGCAGGTATCCCTGAATTGTTCAGATACCTCTCCAGTCCTGATATTGAATTCCTGCTCCTTGACAGCACAACTATATCTTTATAGCAAAGTTTTCTGTACTCTCCTCTTTTTACATCATATACAGTCTTTCCTGTATTTTCTCTGATAATATCGGCTATAACTTCCGCTTCCGTTTCAGCGTCTTCAAAAAAATCATCTTCACTCTTCAAACTTTTATCGATGAGAGTCATACGACTTTTAAGACCTTCATGCTCCATGCCGACTGCACAATGAAGCTTCTCGTTTTCCCCGTAATCATCCATCACATCAGAAAAAACTTCATTTACAGTCCTCGTCACGCTGTACTTGCTTCTGAAGTTGCTGTTCAGATCTATTTTTTCGCTGTTTTTAGATGTTTTACGGCTGTATTCTTCGTACTTCCTTTTAAATATTTCCGGCTCTGCAAGTCTGAATTTATATATGCTCTGTTTAACATCTCCTACCATGAAAACATTATTTTCTCTCGATATCTTTCCTATTATCATCTCCTGCAGCATATTGCTGTCCTGAAACTCATCGATGAAGATATATCTGTATCTGCCCCTGTATTCTTCCGCCGCCATATCATTTTTTAGGATCTCCAGCGCATAGTGCATGACATCGTCAAAATCTATTATATTTTTTTCATGCTTTTTTTCTTTGAAAATTTCTTCAAATTCCTTAAGCAGTCCTACGTAATATTCAGTGTCGCCATGCAGTCTTTTAAGCTCTGCATCGTAATCCTCCATCTCTCTGGCAAAGTACCTTGAAGCCAGATCATCTATGAGTTTTTTGCCGGCTTTCCTTAAGTCAGAAACTTTATCTTTTATTTCAATGTAATCTTCCTGCTCAGATTTTGCCGCCCTCATAGTATTGAAACTGAATCCTCCGACGATATCCGCAGTTTCTCTGAACGCTTCCTGCACTGTACATTTATTCTCCATAAGACAGGAATAGATATGCTCCAGCATTCCGGCAGCCTGTTCCACTTTTTCCGCATCCTGTTCTGCTTTTGAGTAAATGCTCTCAACTCCGGCTTTCTCAGCTGTATCAGCCGCCTTTCCATACATTTTTGCCGCTTCCGATATGTTCTTTACAGCCTCTTTCAGAATAAATACTGCTATGCCTGTATTTTCTGAAGGCGAATAACTTTGGAGCATCTTTGCTTTTTCCTCAGCCCACGACATATAATCAGGGATGCTCCTAAGCTCATCATATATTGTTATTACGTTATCTTTCAATCTGTTCTCACTTCTGTCGGAACTGTATTTTCTCAAAAAAGCGGTAAAAGCATCATAATCCGATTCAAATCTCTTATCAAAGAGTTCATCAACACTCTCTTTCTTCATTATTGATATCTGTATATCATCACCTATGGAAAATCCAGGCTCAAGATCTGTGAGATAAAAATATCTCTTTATTATCTCAAGAGAAAAATTATGAAAAGTTCCGATACTTGCCTTCGGCATCATTGAAAGCTGCTTGCGCAGGAACTTCAAATCGCCTCTTTTAGATTCTATCTCCTTTCTGATAGCTGCATTGAGCCTTTCCTTCATTTCCAACGACGCGGCATTGGTAAACGTCGTTATCAGAAACTCGTCGATATTGACATTATCTTTAAGCACCATCTGTTTTATGCGCTCTATCAAAACGGCGGTTTTACCTGAACCTGCCGCTGCCGAAACAAGCATATTTTTATTTCTCGACTCTATTATATGTTCCTGTGCTTCCGTCCATTTCATGCTATATATTCTCTCCGATCATATACAGTTTATTGAAATAAGTATACATCTAAATGTACTTATACACAATATATCCATTTACCGATATATCCGCATGAAAAACTATAAAAAAGGAGCTCCGGCTTTTCAGCCCAGCTCCGTAAGTTTTTTGGTCGCCTTTTTCAGATCATCTACAGCTTCTTTCATTTCCCTCTTTATTTTCCTCTGATCTCTTGGCTCCATAAGCATATAAAGATGCAGACTTACTATAGCTCCTGCAATCCCCATACCGAGTATCATTCCACATGATTTTCCCATAGGTCTTCCTCCTTTATATATTGAAAATATACAGCAATGCCATATAAGTATTATTCCCGCTTTTTAAAACTATATGATATAATGGATTTTATAAATTCAAATATCGACCACGGAGGTATCATATATGAAAAATTTTAAACGTCCGACTATACTCATGATCCTCGACGGATACGGGCTCAATCCAAATCCTGAAGGAAATGCGATAGCTGCCGCGAAAAAGCCGAATCTCGACAGATTATTTTCAGAATATCCTTCAACTAAACTGAAGGCCTGCGGTCTGGATGTCGGTCTTCCTGAAGGACAGATGGGCAACTCTGAAGTAGGACATCTGAACATAGGTGCCGGAAGGATAGTGTATCAGGATCTCACTCTAATAACAAAGTCCATAGAAGACGGAAGTTTTTTTGAAAACGCATCTCTCAAAAAAGCTATGGATCATGTCAAAGAAAATGATTCTGTGCTGCACCTGCTCGGCCTTCTGTCTGACGGAGGTGTACACAGCCACATAAATCATCTTCTTGCACTGATAGATATGGCACAAAAGAGCGGAGTTAAAAAAGTCTGCATCCATTGTTTCCTCGACGGCCGGGATGTTCCGCCAAGATGTGCTTCCAAATACATAGAAATTCTCTCTGATCATCTGGAAAAAACGAAGATAGGAGTCATAGGAACTGTATCCGGCAGATACTACGCCATGGACAGAGATAAACGCTGGGACAGAGTGCAGAAAGCTTACGATGCTATGACCTTAGGAGAAGGATATCATGCTGAGAACGCAGACTCTGCCGTAAAACAGGCGTACGAACGGGATGAAAACGATGAATTTGTCATTCCTACTGTAACCGATGATTTCATCCCTGTTTCCGACGGCGACAGCATGATAATGTTCAATTTCAGACCTGACAGAGCAAGAGAAATAACACGCTCCTTCGTAGATAAAAGCTTTGATGGTTTCAACAGGAAAAAGACTGTCAAAGACCTGTGTTACGTGTGCATGACACAATACGATGCGCAAATGCCTGACGTCCTGCTTGCATACCCGCCTGAAACTATGAAAAACACATTGGGCGAATACATAGCTGATGCCGGACTCAAACAGCTTCGCATAGCAGAAACGGAAAAATACGCCCATGTCACCTTTTTCTTCAACGGAGGTGTCGAAGCTCCGAACAGGAATGAGGACAGGATTCTGGTCCCATCTCCTAAAGTGGCTACATATGATATGAAGCCTGAAATGAGCGCATATGAAGTTACTGACAAAGTGATCGAAGCTATAGATGAAGAAAAGTACGATGTGATAATCTTAAACTATGCCAACGCTGATATGGTAGGACATACAGGTATTATGAACGCTGCCGTAAAAGCTGTGGAGACCCTGGACGTATGCGTCAAAAAAGTTGTGGACGCTGTACTCGAAAAAGACGGACAGATCCTCCTCACTGCCGATCACGGCAATGCAGATGTGATGACTGATGATGAGGGTAATGTGGTTACTGCCCACTCTTTGAACGATGTTCCTCTTATGCACATATCGTCAGAGCCGAAAACACTTGCAGAAGGCGGCAGACTCTGCGACATATCCCCTACTATGCTGGATCTGATGGATATGGATATCCCTGATGAAATGACAGGAAACTCTCTGATAGAAAAATAATTTTCGATGACAAAAAGAGCACTGAGGCTTTAGCCCCAGTGCTCTTTTTTGTTATATCAAAGCTTTACTTCATATGCCCTTGATAGATTAGAGAAGTTCTTTTCTTGAAAGATTTATTCTGTTCTGACTGTCGATCTCCGTAACTTTTACTTTTACCTTGTCTCCCACATTCATTACATCCTCAACCTTTTCTACTCTCTCTTTTGCCATTTTTGAAATATGGAGAAGTCCTTCTTTACCCGGCAGGATCTCTATGAATGCTCCGAAATTCGTCACTCTCGTAACAGTTCCTTCATATATTTCACCCGGCTCCGGATCTTTTACAAGGAGTTCGATTTCCTTCATTCCTGCTTCTGCACTCTTCACATCAGGAGCTGCGATATATACGAGTCCTGTATCATCTATATCTATCTTCACTCCTGTGTCTGCGATTATCTTGTTTATCGTCTTTCCTCCCGGTCCTATTACAGTTCTTATCTGTTCAGGATCTATATGCATGGATATTATTCTAGGTGCATAAGGTGAAAGTTCTTTTCTCGGCTCAGGAAGCTCATCGAGCATTTCCTTCATTATATGCATCCTTCCTTCATATGCCTGCTTGAGAGCGTTCTGGAGAACTTCCTTTGATAATCCGTGAACTTTTATATCCATCTGGATCGCCGTAACGCCCTTTGCTGTTCCTGCCACCTTGAAGTCCATATCTCCCAGGAAGTCTTCCATACCCTGGATATCGGAAAGTATGGCCATTTTGCTCGTTCCGTCTTCTTCAACACGCTCTATCAGACCCATGGCAATTCCTGCAACCGGCGCTTTGATAGGAACTCCTGCATCCATGAGAGCAAGACAGCTTCCGCAGACCGATGCCTGCGATGTCGATCCGTTTGAAGAAAGCACTTCCGATACCACTCTTATAGCGTAAGGGAATTCTTCTTCGCTCGGCAGTACCGGTATGAGAGCTCTTTCAGCCAGTGCGCCGTGGCCTATCTCTCTTCTTCCCGGACTTCTCATAGGTCTCGCTTCGCCTACAGAATAAGGCGGGAAGTTGTAGTGATGCATGTATCTTTTTTCTGTCTGTTCGTTTATTCCGTCTATAGTCTGAGCTTCGCTTAAAGTTCCAAGAGTTGCTACAGACATTACCTGAGTCTGTCCTCTCTTGAAAAGGGCAGATCCGTGAGTTCTCGGAAGTATACCTGTATCACACCATATAGGTCTTATCTCCGTTCTCTTTCTGTTGTCAGGTCTTATTTCATCATCGAGTATGAGACTTCTAACCTGTTCTTTGGTTATAGTATATAAAACATTGTCTATTTCTTTGGCGTTATCCGGATATATCTCTTCAAAATACTCTTTAGTCTCAGATTCTACAGCATCCATATTGTCCAGTCTCTCCATCTTATCGTAGGTCTGGATAGCTGCTCTCATCTTTTCTTCTGCGTAATCCCTGACAGCTTTTTCTATATCCTCAGGAACTTTATAAAGCTCGACCTCCATCTTAGGCTTGCCGATCTCTTTCACTATTTCTTCTATAAATTCAACTATTTTCTTGATTTCCTCATGGGCAAACATTATAGCGTCGAGAATAGTTTCTTCCGGGATCTCATCAGCTCCTGCCTCTACCATCATTATTGCATCCTTAGTTCCCGAAACGACCAGATGCATTGAGCTTTCTTCCCTCTGAGCCAGGGAAGGATTAACGATAAACTCTCCGTCTATCATTCCTATAAGTACTGATCCCGTAGGACCATCCCACGGTATATCCGATATTGCAAGAGCTACAGACGAGCCTATCATCGCAGCTATTTCCGACGGTGCGTCGTCATCAACGCTCATTACCGTAGCAACTACCTGCACATCATTGAAAAATCCCTTTGGGAAAAGAGGTCTGAGAGGTCTGTCCATAAGTCTCGAATTGAGAATAGCTTTTTCGCTTGGTCTTCCTTCTCTTTTTATAAATCCTCCCGGAATTTTTCCCGCAGCGTACATTTTTTCTTCATAATCACATGAAAGCGGGAAAAAATCGATGTCCGGCCTCGGCTCTTTCGATGCTACCGCTGTAACATTCACAACAGTATCTCCGTATCTTACCATGACCTGCCCGTTGGCCATCTCACATACTTTTCCGATCTCAAGCTCAAGAAGCCTTCCGCCGATCGCCGTCTTAAAAGTCCTGTAATCCGTAAATTTCATAATAAACAACTACCTCCTGTTTATTTTCTTTCCTTTTTATATTTTATTTAATGCTAAAAGTTGTCCTATACAAATAAAGACGGGGAATACATGCCCCGTCTAAATTACCAAGTCTGTTTACTTTCTTAAACCTAAACGAGCTATAAGGTCTCTGTATCTGTCAAGATCCTTTTCCTTTAGGTAATTAAGAAGATTTCTTCTCTGACCTACCATCTTCAAAAGGCCTCTTCTGGAGTGATGGTCCTTTTTATGAACTTTAAGATGTTCATTTAAATCGTTGATTCTGTAAGTGAGAATAGCTATCTGCACCTCAGGGGAACCTGTGTCTCCCTCTTTCAGCTGATACTCTTTGATTATCTCTGCTTTCTTTTCAGTAGTTATCATTTTTGTTTTCCTCCTCGTATTCATCCGCCTGCAGCTGAATCGTCGCCGGAGTTTCGTTCGACTAAGCAGCAGGTAAATTTATTAACGATTTATATTATCATATAATCTTTCATTTTGCAACAGTTATGAAAATTATTTGCTTCCGTCCGATATTTTTCTTAAAGCTTTCCTGAACTGGAATGTAAACAATACCGAAGTAAAAGCAACGGCAAAAAAGTCTGCCACCGGCTCTGCCATATATACTGCCGTTGCGGGGTCTGATGTGAATATTCTCGGCATTATATATATCAGCGGTATCAACAGAATAAATTTACGCATGACAGCGACTATAATGGACGCTTTCGCATTGCCCAGAGATGTGAAAGTCATCTGACAGGCCATCTGGATACCGAATAAGACTGAACATGCCATATATATACGCAACGCATCTTTCGTATACAACAGCAGCTCACTGCTTGTCGTAAACATCGATGCAAACAGCTGTGGAAACAGCATGACACACAGCCACAAAATCGCAGCGTATATGAGACTGACCTTCAGAAGAAGCTTAAATGCGCTTTTTACACGCTTTGCATTGCATGCGCCGTAATTGTAGCTTATTACCGGCTGCGCACCCTGTCCCAGTCCCTGCATAGGCAGCGTAGCAAACTGCATCACACTGGTCAGTATAGTCATGGCGCCAACTGCGATATCACCGCCGTACCTAAGCAGCGATGAATTAAAACATATAGATATTATGCTTTCGCTTGATTGCATCACAAATGTAGAAAGTCCCAAGGCTATACTTGGCAGTATTATATTACTCCTGAGCCGTAAATTTTCTTTTCTTAACCTAATAAATGTTTTCTTTCCATTAAGGAATCCAACTACCCATACACATGATGCTGCCTGAGATATGACCGTTGCAACCGCCGCTCCTTTAACTCCCATGTCAAAGGCGAATATGAATACAGGATCCAGTATTATATTCAGCACAGCTCCTATGAGCACAGACAACATTCCCGTTTTCGCAAAACCCTGAGCCGTAATAAACATATTCATCCCGAGGGTAAGCTGTACGAATACAGTACCCAGCGCATATATGTTCATGTAATCCGTACCGTATGTTATCGTATTTTCACTCGCTCCGAAAGCCAGCAAAAACGATTCGTTTGCTAAAAGCAGTATTACCGTCAGAATTACTGATATTATTATCTGCGCGGAAAAACAGTTGCCAAGAGTTTTTTCCGCCATATCATAATTTCCTCTCCCCATGAATATGGATGCTCTCGGAGCTCCTCCATATCCCACAAGAGCTGCAAATGCCGAAACTATCATTATCAGCGGCATCGAAACTCCTACCCCGGTAAGAGCATCAGCTCCGACTCCCTGTATATGCCCTATATATATCCTGTCTACGATATTATAAAGCATGTTTATTATCTGCGCTGTCACTGTAGGGAGCGCCAGCTTGAACAGAAGTTTCCCCACCGGCTCTTTTGCCAAAAACTCTTTATCCTGATCCATGATCTTATCCTGCCCTTTTCAATTAAAAACCCTCTGAAATCATAAAAATTCCAAAGGGTCTGTATTTTTAATGGTCGGGGCAACAGGATTTGAACCTGCGGCCTTTGCGTCCCGAACGCAACGCTCTACCAAACTGAGCCATGCCCCGATCTCATTTCCGACATTCCTATTATATTCCACATCATCTGCAACATCAAACATTTATTTACTTTGTTTGTAAAATTCGGCATCATATGCTGTGCTCGCGGTGATAGGCTTTCGCCATGATGCAGTCGTTTTCTATCTGCCTGCTGAGTTCTTCCACGCTGTCAAATTTCCTTTCTTCTCTTGTCTGCTTTATGAACTCTACTTTTATCTGTTTGCCGTAAAGCTCACTGTCAAAATTGAATATATGAGTTTCCACGTTTTTCTTGTAATCGCCTATGGTAGGCTTCACTCCTACATTGGTAACGCTCGGATATTTTACACCGTTATAGGTGCAGTATGTTATATATACTCCGTTAGGAGGCGTAGCCATATCTTCATCTATCATTATATTCGATGTCGGAAATCCTATGGTCCTTCCAAGCTTATTTCCAACTACGACTTCTCCCCCGATGGAATACATCCTGCCCATGAATCTCGCACATTCTTCCATTCTGCCTTCCTGTATAAGCTTTCGTATATACGTGCTGCTTACTACTATGCCGTCTATCTTGTACGGCTCCTGCACATGTATGCCAAAGTCGTGCTTCATCCCTTCCTTCATCAGCATCTCAGGGTTCCCTGCTGCCTTGTATCCGAAAGTATAATTGAATCCGCAGTAAGCTTCCTTTATCCTGAATTTTTCCACCAGTATATCTTCCACGAAGCTTTCGGGCGACATGCTCAGTATCTCTTCCGTAAAAGGTATGTTGAACATATAATCAACACCCATAGCTTCTATTATTCTCGCTTTTTCTTCAGCATACAGTATATTTTTCACCGGAGGCATATTTTTCAGCAAAGTCCTCGTGTGATTCGAAAAGGTGAAAACAGCGCTTTTAAGGCCTGCCGCCTCTGCGCTCTTCACCGTTCTCTTTATTATTTCCTGATGTCCTCTGTGAACACCGTCAAAGTTGCCAAGCGCAATGACTGTGCTTTCTATGTCTCTGACTTCTTCAAGTGAATTGAAAATTTTCATATTTCCTGCCTCGTTGTAAAAATCTTTTCAGCTTTTAATATTTTACTGTCCTCACAATAACGCGCCAGCCCAAGGAATTTACCGTCTGCGTTTCTATAAACTCTGTATAATGATGTTTCATCTGTGAGCGCTGTGCCTTCAAGCTTCGCCTGATTTATCCTTATGCTTCCCCCGTTGACAAAGTATTCCGCACGTCCGTCATTGATCTCTGCTTTGCCGAAACGCACGAGAGGAAAGTCTACCGGCTTCATGAATTTCTCTATATCCTCAGCTTCCATGGATTTTATATCCTCAGGGCTTATGGCTCCGTCAAGATCAAAGACACCCACAGCTGTCCTTTTCAGATACGACATTACCGCTCCGCACCCAAGCTTCTCACCGAGATCATTGCACAAAGACCTTATATACGTACCCTTTGAACAGGTTACTTCAAAAGTCACCTCGCCTTTTTGCATATCTATCTTTTTTATATCTATATCGCTTATATGCACAGCTCTCGGTCTTATCTCGACATCCTCGCCGGCTCTTGCATATTCGTAAAGCTTTTTTCCTTTAACCTTTATAGCTGAAAATTTAGGCGGTATCTGTTTTATATCACCGATAAATTCCCTAAGAGATCTTTCCACGTCTTCTTTACATATATCCGTTATACGGGAAGTCTTGACAGTCTTTCCCCATATATCGAAAGTATCTGTTACGATCCCCAGTACCGCAGTACACAAATACGTTTTATGATCAAAATTCATATACTCCATTATCCTGGTCGCTCTTCCAACGAATACGGGAAGAAGCCCTTCCGCCATCGGATCCAGTGTGCCGCCGTGTCCGATTTTCTTTATCCCCAGCGCTCTCCTGCACACAGCAACGCAGTCATGAGACGTCCATTCACGAGGTTTGTTCAAAATGAGTATGCCGTCTGTCATAAAAAATTCTCCACATATTTCTGTATCTCTGCTCTTATAATATCTGCAGCCTCACCGATGGGAAGTGAAAGCGTGCATCCGGCTGCTTTCATATGACCTCCGCCCCCGAAGTTCATTGCGATCGTATCAACTCTTCCCTTTGATTTAGCCCGCATGCTCACTTTCACCGAATCTTCTTTTTCCTTCAAAACAGCGGCTATTTCAACGCCTTCTATATTTCTTACGGAATCTATCACATCTTCAGCATCCTCGTATGCTGCCGACGCTTCTTTGAGCATATCCTTGGTAACACATACCAGTGCAGCCTTTCCTGCGCATATCATCTCCATGCTCTCCATAGCTTTTGCCCGGAGCATCATTTTTTTCAGGCTCACATTCTGATATACCGATACCATTATCTTCATATGATCTATGTTTTTTCCCATCAGATCTGCAGCAATGGTATGGGTCTGCGCCGTAGTATTGGAGTACTGAAAACTTCCTGTGTCTGTGACTATTCCGGTATATAATGCTTCTGCTGCAATAATATCCATATCGATCTCCATGCTTTTAAGCAGCTTATATATGATCTGCGCACATGCAGCTTCATCGCTGTCTATATACCAGTGATCTCCAAATCCTTCGCCTGTAAGATGATGATCTATACATACTTTTTCTCTTCCGCTCAAAAACTTATCTTTTCTTTCCGGTATCCTTGATTCTTCACTGCAGTCCACACATATACATATATCCGGCGAATCCATGCAGTCCTTATCTAACGTAAAACATTCAGAGTCCAGAAACTTTAAATAGCCGGGGATATCCTCCTCAATGAGAACATATACATTTTTCCCCATGTTCCTGAGCACGCTGCAAAGCGCAGCCGAAGATCCCAACGCATCACCGTCAGCATTGACATGAGGAAATATCAGTATATTATCTGCTCTCTTCAGTTTTTCCCCTATCTCTTTCAATGATATATTGTTATTCATCTTCTTCCTCATCATGCTCTATATTCAGGCCGCTTATTATACCTGAAATATGTCTGCCGTATTCCATAGATCTGTCGATTTTGAAAATAAGTTCCGGTACATGTCTGAGCTTCACCTTTCGTCCGATCTCGTTTCTGATGAAGCCTTTAGCGCTGTTCAGGGCGTCTATCGTTTCCTTCTGCGCTTTCTCATCATCTCCGTCCAATCCTAAAACTGTGATATATACCGTCGAATAGCTGCCGTCACTGGTCACTTCGACAGCAGTAACGCTTATCATGGAAGACAGTCTGGGATCTTTAAGCTCCTTTAAAAGCATTTCGCTTATTATTTTCTTGATCTCTTCTCCAAGTCTTCCCTGTCTGTGTCCTTTTCCCATAAAAGACCTCCTAATCTCGCTTTATTTCCTCCATGGTGAAGCATTCGATCGTGTCTCCTTCTTTTATGTCGTTATAGTTTTCAATTCCTATACCGCATTCATATCCCTGAGCCACTTCTCTTACATCATCCTTGAACCTCTTAAGCGATGATATTTTGCCCTCGTGGATTACTATGCCATCCCTTACAAGGCGCACCTGTTCGTTTCTTACTACTTTTCCGTCTGTAACGTATGCTCCTCCTACGATTCCTACTCCCGGCACTTTGAAAGTATTTCTTATTTCTAAAGTTCCCAGAACTACTTCTTTAAATTCAGGGTCGAGCATACCTTTCATAGCATTCTCAACATCATCTATTATGTCATATATAACTCTGTATGTCCTTATCTGTACACCTTCACGCTCAGCTATAGCGCTTACAGTTGCGCTCGGTCTTACGTTAAATCCTATTATTACAGCATCAGATGTGCCTGCAAGCATTATATCCGACTCATTTACGGTACCTACGCCTGTATGAACGATCTTAACTCTTACTTTATCGTTTGAGAGTTTTTCAAGGGATGAAACTATCGCGCCTACAGATCCCTGTACATCACCTTTGATTATGAGATTAAGCTCTTTTACCTCACCTTCCTGTATCTGGCTGAACAGCTCCTCAAGAGTAGTGCTGGAGTTTCTTGCCAGTACTTCTTCTCTGAGTTTACTCTTTCTCTTTTCTGCTATATCTCTTGCAACCTTATCATCTTTGACTGCATGGAAAACATCTCCTGCATGAGGTACATCTGTAAGTCCCAAAACTTCAACTGCGGTCGCAGGGCCCGCAAGCCTGATCTTTTCTCCCTTATGGTTTGTCATAAGTCTGATCTTTCCGGAACAGGTACCTGCAACTATGCTCATTCCTGCTTTGAGTGTTCCGTTTAAAACAAGCAGACTTGCAACCGGCCCCTTTGTTTTATCAAGACGCGCTTCAAGCACTGTACCAAGGGCCAGTCTGTCAGGGTTTGCCTTAAGTTCAAGCACTTCTGCCTGGAGCAATATCATTTCCAGCAGATTTACTATGCCTTCTCCCGTTTTGGCAGATACGGGTACGCTTATTACATCTCCGCCCCAGTCTTCCACTAAAACGCCTCTGTCCGCAAGATCCTTCTTTACTAAATCCGGATTGGCTCCCGGTTTATCCATTTTATTTATCGCAACTATTATCGGTACTCCTGCAGCCTTTGCATGGCTTATGGACTCAACAGTCTGAGGCTTTACACTGTCATCTGCCGCTACTACGAGGACTGCAATATCTGTCGCGTGCGCACCTCTTGCTCTCATAGCAGTGAACGCTTCATGTCCAGGGGTATCCAGGAATACGATCTTCTGACCGTTTATCTCTACTTCCGAAGCTCCTATATGCTGAGTTATACCGCCTGATTCCTGTGCGGTAACATTAGTTTTCCTTATAGCATCAAGCAGCGATGTCTTTCCGTGATCGACATGACCCATTACCGTGATTATCGGTGCTCTCGGCTTGAGATCTTCTTCCTTGTCCTCAAAGTTTTCTATACCTTCTTCCTCAATTTCCTCTTTAACGTTGCCTATAGCTACCTGTATGCCCATTTCCTCTGCAAGAAGCACTACCGTGTCTTCATCCAGATTTTGATTTACATTTGCCATGACTCCCATCTTCATCAAAGTCATGATGATCTGAGATACTGTCGTTTTAGTCTGCTCTGCAAATCCTGCTACTGTTATAGGAACGTTGATGAGAACTGTTCCTGCCGGAAGTGCTGCTGCTTCATTTTCAGGCTCCGGCGCAGCTTTAGGCTTATTGTGCTTTTTGTTTCTAACCTGTTTTTCCAGGGACTTAGGCTGCATCTTTCCGCCTTTTTTGCCGCCTCTTTCAAGCTTTGCAAACTTATCGTGCTCTTTTTCCCTGCCCTTTTTATCGTTTCTGTGCGATGATGGTTTTGAAGCTACTACTTCAGATACATTTTCTTCTTTTCTTGGAGAACTGCTCTTTGAAGGTCTATCGTTCCTATCACTCTTTCGTTCGCCCCTTGCAGGCTTTTTATCGAATTTTTTATCATTTCTTCTGTCGGTATTTTTCTTTTCCGGAGCTCTGCGGCCTTTTTCTTCCTTCTTTTCAGCAGCTCGCTTTTCAGCGGCTTTTCTTTCAGCTTCACGTCGCTCCGCTGCTTCTGCTTCTTCACGTCTTACATCCTCGGCACGCTTTATTACCTTTAGTCTCGTCTGTCTTCTCGGCTCTTCATGCTTCTTCTCAGGGCGCTTTTCTGCCGGTTTCTCAGCGACTTTGGTAGCAGTCTTTTCTGCCGGTTTTTCAGCCGATGTATCTTTCTTCGGACTCTCCTTTACTTCGGATTTAGCCGCTTTTTCTTTTGCTATGCGTTCCTCAAGCATAGTTTTTGAAACAACCGGTTTGCCATCGGGCGGCTTAGGTCTTCCTTCTACTTCTTTAGGTACTACAGGTTTACCTACAGGAGGCTTTGCCGTAGATTTAGAAGTTGATTTTGCCGCAGGCTTAGCAGTCTTTTTCATTTCAGGCAGCTTTATATTTGCCGCTTTTACGGTAACTTTCGGCTCTCCGTCTTTCTTTTCGCTATCTGACTTCTTTGCCTTTACTCTTACGACTTTTGTCTCCGTATGAGTTCCGCTTTTCATAATAGTATTCTTTACTGCCGTTGCATCTATATCCGACATTTCATCGCTGGTCTTCGATACTTCTATCCCCATGCTCTTAGCCTTTTCCAGAACTTCCTTCCCGGTCAGATTCAGTTCCGCGGCCAGTTCTTTTATTTTCATACGCACTTCCTCCTTTATTCCGATTCTCTGTCTATCTCACTTAAAATTACTTCTGCAAATCCCTTATCGCACAGAGCGAAAACATTTCTTCCGGATTCACCTACAGCCTGTGATAATTCATCGCTGCTCCCGTACTTCACATATCTCACTCCATGCTTTCTTATTTCTTTCATTATTTTTTTTTCGCTGTTTTCGGATATATCTTCCGCAAGGATGATCAGTTTTGCCTTTCCCTTTGCCATTGCAAACGTACACGTTCCTGCTCCTGACATCAGATTTCCCGATTTCTTCGCAAACCCCAGGTAGCTAATCACCTTTTTTCTCATGTTCTATCAGCTCCTCAAAAACCTCATCCATGCGTTCCTTAGGTATATCCGCTTCAAAGCTCCTGCGAAGTGCATTTTTCTTTCTCGCCTTCTCGATACATGAAGCGTCCGGGCATATATACACGCCTCTGCCCTTTGCCTTCCCTGTGAAATCCACGGAAATATCACCGTCGTAATACGCTATGCGCACCATACTGTTCTTAGGTTTCGATTCCATACAGCCGACACATTTTCTCATAGGGATCTTTTTATTTTTCAATATCATCGCCCCTATCCGAATCATTTTCGTACTCTTCGATCACATCCTCGGCTTCATCGTAATATTCATCATCGTAAACCGTTTCGTAATCGTCGCCTTCTGCCGGCTCTTCATCACCGTAATACTGAGTATGGCTCTTTATATCTATTTTCCATCCGCACAGCTTCGCTGCCAGACGTACGTTCTGTCCTTCCTTTCCGATCGCCAGAGAAAGCTGATAATCCGGAACTACTACTCTTGCTGATTTTTCTTCTTCGTCTATCATCACTTCTTCGACCTTTGCTGGACTGAGAACGTTTTTTATCAGTACTTTCGGATCTTCATCCCACGTAGTTATATCTATTTTCTCACCGAACAGTTCATCGACTATATTCTTTACTCTGATACCTCCTGTTCCAACACATGCTCCCACCGGATCCACGTTTTCATCTTCCGTATAGACAGCTATTTTAGTTCTTGAGCCTGCTTCCCTTGCAATGCTCTTTATCACCACTGTGCCGTCTTCTATTTCAGGAACTTCAAGCTCAAACAGTTTTTCCACAAATCCGGGATGTGTTCTCGAAAGGAATATCTGCGGTCCTTTTGTGCTCTTTCTGACATCCATTATATATGCCTTTATCCTGTCATTGACTTTATAATGCTCACCTGCGGCCCGTTCGCCTGCAACGAGGATCCCTTCTGTGTTTCCCATATTTACAAAGATCGTCTCATTGCTTATCCTCTGGACTGTCCCTGTGATCAGATCACCCTGTCTGCTTATATAATTGTCAAAGATCATTCCTCTTTCGGCTTCTCTTATTCTCTGAACTACTACCTGTTTTGCTGTCTGCGCAGCGATCCTTCCAAAGTCACGCGGCGTCACCTGATATTCAACGACGTCGCCTATCTGATATCTCGGATCTATCTCAAGAGCTTCCTCAAGGGAAACCTCTGTAAACTCGTCTTCAACTTCTTCCACTACATCTCGCCTCATGAGCACTGCTACGTCTCCGTTTTCCCTGTCTATGCTCACACGCACATTCTGAGCTGTCCCGTAATTTTTTTTGTAAGCTGATACAAGCGCTGATTCAATGGCTTCGATGAGAACATCTTTTGATATTCCCTTCTCCTTTACTAAATCATCTATAGCATTTATAAAGTCTTTATTCATTTTTACGTCCTCCCGTTTAAAAAATAACCGCTAATTTTGTCCTTGCGATATCATTGAAATCAAGATCCCATTTTTTCCCGTTTTCATCTGTGATCGTTACTCTATCCCCATCAAAACTATCAAGTGTTCCGTTTATGTTCTTCACGCCATCCAGACTCTTATAAAGCCTTACTTCCACTTGATGCCCCGTATATCTGCGATAATGTTCCGGCCTTATCAGTTCTTTGTCCATCCCCGGTGAAGAAACTTCAAGAAAATAATTTTGTTCTACAGCATCTTCTTCATCGAGTTTTTCACTTAAAAATCTGCTAACCTTTTCACAGTCTTCTGTACCTATATAACCTTCGCCTTCCGGTTTATCTATATATATCCTGAGAAACCAGTCCTTTCCTTCTTTTACAAATTCGGAACTGTAGAGCTCATACCCTTCTTTTTCAAGAAATCCGCCAAGCAGTTCCTCTGCTAAAACAGTTACTTTTTTCTTCGCCATAAACCTTTCCTTTCAGACTGCCGGACAGCGATTTTACCTAACGTAAAATCACGTTGTCTTTAAATCGCACATTTTACAAAATTAAAGAGTGGGTTTTTCACCCACTCTTGTCAAGCCGATTAGTTTTATCAGTATTTATACTATCATATAGATATTGGAATTTCAAGGGGAAAGCTGAAAATTATTGCGATATCCTCCCTTGATAGGATTTGCTCGGATATGAAAATACTGTATTTATTTGAAATACAATCATAGTTCTACCCAAACAAACTTATCTGGGCCGTCTCCGGAAGTCCTTCTAAAACCCCGTGCTGTCTCATCTCATCAAGGGCTGATTTGTTTATCTTGCCCCTGTCGCTGACATCTTCCACAGTTTCGTACGGACGCTTTTTGTATTCCTCTGCGAATACTTTTGCGGCGCCTTCGCCTACTCCGGTTATTGCCACGAAAGGCAGCAGTACTTTGCCGTCATGGGAAAGGAATCTGAGCCCATCGGATATACCGAGTCTCGCCGGCTCGAATTCATATCCTCTTGCACACATTTCATACGCCACTTCAAGAACAGGTATTTCATCCTCTTCTTTTTTCGACATATCCTTGCCTTTTTTCAATATCTCATCCATCCTCGCCAATATGGCATCCTTGCCTTTCAGTATCACCTTTTCGTCAAAGTATGCGACCTTTGCTGTAAAATACACAGCGTAAAACTCTACCGGATGATAAACCTTGTAATAAGCTATCCTGTTGGACATCATTACGTATGCAACAGCGTGAGCTCTCGGAAACATGTACTGTATCTTCTTGCAGGATTCTATGTACCATTCCGGCACATCGTTTTCCCTCATCAGTATTTCCTGTTCCTCTGTGAGGCCTTTTCCTTTTCGCACCTTTTCCATTATAGTAAAGGCATCTTTATTAGGCACTCCTTTCAGCCTGAGATAATTCATGATATCGTCTCTGGTGGAAATCGCATCCTTCATAGTGGCGATGCCGTTTACTATCAGATCCTGCGCGTTGTTGAGCCACACGTCAGTACCGTGAGAAAATCCCGATATTCTCACAAGATCAGCGAAGTTCTCAGGCTTCGTGTCATCAAGCATCTGCCTTACGAATTTCGTACCGAATTCAGGTATACCGTAGCTTCCGTGAGTGAATCTGTAATCAGGGTCTTTGATATCGAGTCCCTCCGTGCCTTTGAATATACTCATGACCTTATCATCCTTTATCGGCACCTTCGTAGGATCAACTCCCGTCATATCCTGGAGCTGTCTTATCATGGACGGCGCATCGTGTCCGAGTATGTCCAGTTTCAAAAGGTTTTTATCTATGGAATGATAATCAAAGTGCGTAGTTATTATATCCGATTTCACATCGTTTGCCGGGTGCTGCACAGGACAGAACTCATATATCTCATGTCCGTCAGGCACTATAATGATACCGCCCGGATGCTGTCCTGAAGTCTTTTTAACGCCTGTACAGCATTCGGTGAGCCTGTCTATCTCGAATCTGTTGACGCTGATGTCCCTCTCTTCGAAGTATCTCGCCACATATCCGAAAGCTATCCTTGCTTTTACCGCACTTATGGTTCCCGCCTTGTACACGTTTTCTCTTCCGAATATCTCTTCAACGTATTTCTGTGCGGTAGCCTGATATTCCCCTGCGAAGTTCAAGTCTATATCCGGCTCTTTATTGGCTTCAAACCCGAGGAAGGTCTCAAATGGTATTGTAAATCCCTCTTTATTGTATGGTGTTCCGCATTCAGGACAGACTTTATCTGGCATATCCACTCCGCAGTCGTATTTTTCATTGTCTCCCCATTCCAGATGTTTGCAGTTGGGACACAAGTAATGGGGCGGCAGAGGATTTACTTCCGTTATGCCTGACATCGTCGCTGCAAAGGATGATCCTACCGAACCTCTTGAGCCAACGAGATATCCATCCTTAAGCGATTTTTTTACAAGAAGCTCAGCAGACCTGTACATGACAGCATATCCGTTATCTATTATGGAGTTGAGTTCTTTGTCAAGTCTCTGCCTTATTTCCTGCGGAAGAGGAGATCCGTACATAGCGGCAGCTTTTTCTTCACAGGCCTTTCTCAGATCCTCTTCCGCGCCCTCGATCTTAGGAGGGAATTTCCCCTCAGGAACAGGCATCATATCCTCCATCATGTCAGCGATCATGTTAGTATTATCTATTACCACTTCCCGGGCTTTTTCTTCTCCAAGGTACATGAATTCTTCCATCATCTCATCGGTGGTCCTGAAATAAAGGCCTTCATCCCCCTCGACATCCTTAAAGCCCTGGCCTGCCATGATTATTCGTCTGTAGAGAGCTTCCTCTTCATCAAAATAGTGAGCATCACATGTGGCAACAACGGGTTTCCCGTATTTCTCTCCGAGAGCAACTATCTTCATATTGTTCTCACGCAGTTCATCCTCACTTTTGACATGTCCGCCCTCTATCAAGAATCTGTTGTTTACGACAGGCTGTATTTCCAGATAATCGTAAAACTCAACCAGCCTTCTCATCTCTTCTTCATCTTCATTCCTCAAAACGGCTCTGTATATCTCTCCCGCTTCACAGGCCGATCCCACGATAAGGCCTTCACGGTGCTTCGTAAGTACAGATTTAGGTATCCTCGGTTTTTTATAAAAATAATTGAGATGAGAAAAAGACACAAGCTTGTACAGATTCTTGAGTCCCGTTCTGTTCTTTGCAAAAATTATTACGTGATTTGTGCCTCTGCCTTTATAGTTTATAGATCCGTCTTCATTTATCAGATCCCTGTCCTCAAGGAGATATCCCTCACATCCGTAGAGTATCTTTATATCCTTAGCAGCATGGGACGCATCAGGAAACGCCTGGACCACACCGTGATCCGTTATGGCGATCGCCTTATGTCCCCATTTTTCGGCAGTCTGCACCATATGCTTGACATCGTTAAGCCCATCCATTGCGCTCATCTTCGTATGCGCATGCAGCTCTACACGCTTTTTCGGATAAGTATCTTCGCGCTCCTTTTTCTCTGTCTTTTCCAGGCTGTCAGCCATGATGACAGTGCAGTTGTCAAACCTGTCCCACTGCGCCTGACCCCTCACCTTTATGCCATCACCGGATTTGAAATAGGTATCTATATCCTCCCATTTCTGATTTACAGCAAATGCCTTTACACATATACTGGTTCTTTTATCTGTTATGTAAAGAGTGATGAGCTTGCTGTCTGTCTTCGTCGTTCTCGAATCTTTTTTGAAGAGTTCTCCCTCTATAACGACAGTTCCGCTCTCTGAATTGATCTCCGATATCGGCACCGGCTCCTGCGTTATAGGCTTGCCCATGATGACATTTCCACTGACCGGAACGTATCCGCGCTTTCTTTTTCCCTGAGAAAATGAAGGGGCAGACGGATTTTTCGGCTTAGGCTTTTCTTTTTTAGGCGCAGAAGGATTTGCTGCACGATTTATTTCTACCGGCCTTTCAGCTTCTTTCTCTTCCATGTGTCTGCCTGCTTTTCTGTAATCATCGGTCTTGTTCTCAAACCTCACATCGATATCCAGACCTATATCTCTTAAAAGAAGCTTCCTGAATTCCGCCGCCACCTGTCTGTTCAGTATCTCCACCGAAAGCTCTCCAAGCGCATATATCGTCAGACGATCATCATCAAGCTCAAATATGTCCGTGTATATAGTCTTAGTCACATGAGCAAATTTGCCGTTGACTATACCTATCATATGTTCTATATAATTTGATACAGCTTCAGCCTTATTCTGTTTAAGATCTGTGTATTCTATATCTATATCAACTTTCTCTATTCCTTTAAGTCTTCCGATAAGACTTCTCTTGAACTTATCTATGCTTTCAACAGGCAGAACGTAATTGAACTGCATGACGATTTTGAGACTTCTGCTCTCTTCAATAATCGCAGCTTCCTTTACATCAGCCTTGAAAAACTTTCTGCTTTCTTCTCCCAGTTTTGAAAAATCAATCGAATCTTCCAGTATTTCTATCATATTCCCCCGCCAGTCTTATGATTTCTTCTGCTATATCCTCTTCTTCGACAGTTGAGATTATTTCCCCTTTGGAAAATATTACGCCCTTTCCTCTGCCGCAGGCTACTCCTATATCTGAATCCCTCGCTTCTCCAGGACCGTTTACGACGCATCCCATAACAGCTATGCGAATACCGCTGACACCCTTTTTTCTCAGCTCTTCCGTTCTGGCCTCTATGCTCTCTGCGATCTTTTCGAGGTCTACTTCAGTTCGTCCGCAAGTAGGACATGATACTATCTCTATATCATCCTTTCTTATTCCAAGAGATGCTAAAAGTTCCTTAGCAAAGACAACTTCTTTAACAGGATCTGCCGTAAGAGACACTCTCATAGTATCTCCTATACCTTCAAGCAGCAGCGCTCCTATACCTGCCGCAGACTTTATCTTGCCTCTCGCCGGAGTCCCTGCCTCGGTAACTCCTATGTGAAGCGGATAGTCCGACTTTGAATCGACTATTTTATACGCATCGTAGTTCATTTTCACATCAGAAGATTTCAGCGAAACAACTATGTCTTCAAATCCGTGTTTTTCCAGTATTTCCGCATTCCTGAGCGCACTCTCTGCAAGTCCCTGCGCTGTGACTTTGCCGTATTTTTTCAGAATATCCTTTTCAAGGGAGCCTGAATTCACTCCCACTCTTATAGGTATCCTTCTTTCCTTTGCAAGCTTAACTATCTTTATGATACCTTCTTCAGAGCCTATATTCCCCGGATTTATCCTTATTTTGTCTGCTCCCGCTTCTATCGCTTTAAGCGCAAGTCTGTGATCGAAATGTATATCTGCAACCATCGGAATATTGCATTTTTTTCTTATTTCCCTGAAAGCATCCGCAGAATCCATATCAGGCACTGCCAGCCGCACGATCTGACATCCTGCTTCTTTAAGCTCTTCTATTTGTTTCAGAGTCGCTTTCACGTCAGCAGTTTTGGTATTCGTCATAGACTGTATAGATATCGGCTCATCTCCGCCGATCTTTACATTTCCGCAGTAAACAGCTCTTTTCATAATTACCTCTCTTTACGTAAATATAGGTACGATAAATCTGACGATATCGTTCCACGTTACATACACCATAAGCAGCATCAAAAGCATGATCCCGACAAAATGTATCTTTCCTTCCATTTCGTCTGTAACTCTTTTGCCTGTTATCTTTCTTATGAGAAGGAAAAGGAGTCTTCCTCCGTCAAGTGCAGGGAACGGCAGCATATTCATTATGGCAAGGTTCAAACTCAGCAGCGCTGCAAGATACACCACATATATGACTCCCGCTTTAGCCGTATCATTCACAGCATAAACTATACCTACCGGACCGCTCAGCTCGCTGACCGACACATCTCCCGTAAACAGCTGCTTTATTATATCCACCATCATCACAGTCATCTGCCCTGTACTCTTGATACCCGCAGATATCGAAGGCAGTATACTGTGCTCCACTTCAGGGGAAATGCCTACTTTATTTCTTCCCGCTTCTTCATCATAGACGAGAGCTGAGGTCAAAGTCATATTTTCTCCATCGCGCAATATTCCTATCTCTGCGGTTTTCTCGCTGCTCTGCCCTATAAATTCCAGTATATCGTTCCATTCTTCTACTTTTTTACCGTCAACATATACTATCTCATCGCCCTTTTCCATTCCCGCTTCATAGGCAGGCGAATCAGAAAGTACAGTTTCCACTGTAGTCGTAGGCTGACCCGACCAGAAAGCTATTATTATCAGAAGTATCACTGCCGTAAGAAGATTCATAAAAGCTCCGGCAGCCAGCACACACGCTCTCTGCCAGGCCGGTTTATTATTGAAAGCCCGTTCATCCTCGGAATCCTCATCCTCACCTTCCATTGCGCAGTATCCTCCTATCGGAAGTATCCTTACCGCATACAGCGTATCACCTTTCTGCTTTTTAAAGATGGCAGGACCCATTCCTATGGCAAATTCATTTACCTTGACTCCGCACGCCTTGGCAACTATAAAGTGCCCCAGCTCATGCACGAATATAAGCATGCAGAATATTATCACGGCATATATTAAAGTCATCTGTTTCCTCCTGCTATATCATTTTCCTCACATATTCTCTTATCTTTCTGTCCTCTTCCAATATCCCCTCAAGATCGAGTCCGTATTTGGGACTGTGATCTTCCATTATCTTCATAAGCATATTCTGTATATCTATAAATCTTATCATCCCTTTGAGAAACATATCCACCAGCACTTCGTTCGCGCCGTTCATAACCACCGGATAGCTTCCTCCCCGCTTTCCCGCTTCATATGCCATGTCCAGCGTTTTGAAAACATCGCGGTCCGGAGGATAAAAAGACATTCCCTCTTTAAGGCTGAAAAAGTCAAGGCTTTCAACCGCTGAAGACATATCCAGTCTTTCAGGATACGAAAACGCATAAGCTATAGGTATCCTCATATCGGGGTTGCCCATCTGTCCTATAACCGATGAATCCATATATTCCACAGCCGAATGAAGCACACTCTGCGGATGTACGACCACCTCTACCTTATCAAAAGGAACATCGAAAAGCCATTTTGCCTCTATGACCTCAAGTCCTTTATTCATAAGTGTCGCTGAATCTATCGTTATCTTGCTTCCCATAGACCAGTTGGGATGATCCAGCGCCTGCTTTAAAGTCACATTCTCAAGCTGCTCTAAGCTGTATCCCCTGAAAGGGCCTCCCGATGCAGTCAGTATTATCCTTTTGATCTCATTTTGCTTTCCCTGAAGGCTCTGAAATATCGCGCTGTGCTCACTGTCTACAGGAAGGAGCCTTACATTCTTCCTCTTTACAGCAGCCATGACGATCTCGCCTCCTGCCACAAGAGTCTCTTTGTTTGCAAAAGCGATGTCTTTCCCGCTTTCAACAGCTGCCAGCGTCGGCGCAAGTCCTCTCATCCCCATGAGAGAATTGAGCACCATATCGCAATCCTGCATTGAAGCTATGGCAACAAGCCCTTCATTTCCATGAAAGGCCTCGATCCCTTTATATTTTTCCGACAGCATCTTCGCATCGCTTTCATTTTTTACCGCAACGGCATAAGGATGAAATTTCTCTATCTGTCTGCACAGCAATTCCACGCTCTCGGCACACGAAAGCGCAGAAACTTTGAACTTATCCTCGTTTTTTTCTATCACATCGAGAGCCTGCCTGCCTATAGAGCCGGTGCTCCCCAGTATTGATATTTTTTTCATATGCTGAAACCTCCCGCTTCTAAGGCATATATCCTATAACGAGAGTTATATAATAATATACCATTGGACCTGTAAATAATACGCTGTCAAACCTGTCCAGTATTCCTCCATGTCCCGGTATTAAATTTCCGTAATCTTTTATGCCCATCTTTCTTTTGAATATGGACGCGGTAAGATCTCCAAACTGGGATACTATTCCTCCGAGCAGGCCTATGACAAGACAATGTATTATCATATCCGGCATGAAAAAGTATCCGAACAGACCGCTGAGCACTATGCTTCCTATGGTGCCGCCTATGGATCCTTCGATGGTTTTTTTCGGACTTATCTTAGGGCAAAGCTTGTGTTTTCCCAGGAAATACCCGGAAAAATACGCCATTATATCGGTCCCGAATGCTGTTATCACGATCAGCCATATCATGAGTCCGTAAGGGCCTGCCTGGTCCACAAGAGTGACATGAAATGAAAAGAACACTACATAAAAAATCCCTGTTATCGTCGCCATTGCATCAGACAGTTCCCTTTTTTCTATATTGAACAGATAAAGCAGGCTGACCAGCACAACTCCGAAAAACCAAAGCATATACCATTCATATTTTTCAGTGAATATATTTATGAGGTAAAGACCTGCAGCCGCTGCGACAGCCACGGCAAAATTAGGTTTTACGCCCATTTTTTCAAAACCGCCGTAAAACTCTTTGACTCCCATAATGCCTATTACAAAGCACGCTGCCAGCAGCACATATCCGCCAAAATACAGTATGACCAAAAGCGGCAGCATGATGAGTCCTGAAAATATCCTCGTCTTCATATCCTATCTTCCTCCAAAACGTCTTTCCCTGCTCTGATAATCTTCTATAGCTTTTTCGTATTGTTCAGGTGTGAAATCCGGCCACAGAACATCCGAAAAGACCATTTCACTGTAAGCGCTCTGCCACAGCAGGAAATTGGAAAGCCTAAGCTCTCCGCTGGTCCTTATTATAAGCTCAGGGTCGGGAGTATCAGCCTTATATTCTCCCGTATAAAGTTCGCTTCCGATCATCTCCTCGGTTATGTCCTCTGCCCTTATTTCTCCCTCTTCTATCTTTTTGCCTATTGCGACCGCAGCCTTTCTTATCTCGTCACGTCCGCCGTAATTAAGGGCTATATTGAATTGAAGTCCCGTATTTTTCTCTGTAGATGCAAGAGTTTTTTCAAGACTTCTTACCGCATCAGCAGGAAGTGTGCTGTAATCTCCCAGTATTTTCACCTTCACATTGTTATCTATCAGTTCCTTTAAATCACTGTTCACATAAGTAACGAGCAGCTTGAAAATACCTGACACCTCAAGAGATGAACGTTTCCAGTTCTCCGTTGAAAAAGCATAGACCGTAAGGTATTTGATACCAAGTTTATCCGAATGATCCACTATTTTTTTCATAGCCTTCATCCCTGCATTATGTCCTGCAAGTCTCGGAAGACCTCTTTTTTTTGCCCACCTTCCGTTGCCGTCCATTATTATGGCAACATGAACCGGCATCCTGTCTTTATTGAGCATAACAATTCTCCGTATCTTATAAATAGATGTGACCTGAGGCCACATCTATCACCATCTTCTCTATCAAAATTAAACTTCCAAGATTTCCTTTTCTTTCGCTGCCACGATATCATCTATATCTTTTACCGCTTTGTCCGTCAGCTTCTGTATATCGTCAAGAGTTCCCTTTACGTCGTCTTCGGTGAAATCCCCTGCTTTTTCCATTTTCTTCACTTTGTCGTTGGCATCTCTTCTGAGATTTCTTACCGCCACTTTAGTGTCCTCGCCGAGTTTCTTTACTACCTTAGTCAGCTCTTTTCTTCTTTCCTCGGTTACCTGCGGTATCTGAAGTCTCACTACTTTACCGTCATTTGCCGGATTTATTCCGATGTTTGCAGCATTTATAGCCTTTTCTATCTCCGGAATACTCTTAGGATCGAAAGGAGATATGAGGAGTGTCCTCGGCTCCGGAACAGATATGTTTGCTAAAGCTTTAAGCGGTGTAGGAGTTCCGTAATACTCAACGACCACTTTATCAACAAGCGCTGCGTTTGCGCGTCCTGCTCTTACTGTTCCCATTTCTTCCTTAAGAACGCTAAGGCTTTTTTCTATTTTTTCATTTAATCCATCCATATTAAAATCACTCATTTTTTACCTCCAGATCCTATCTGATAATTGTTCCAATTTTTTCTCCGCATACCGCCCTTATCACGTTTCCTTCTTCGGCGATAGCGAACACATGAATCGATATATTGTTGTCTCTGCAAAGCGATGCCGCCGTGGAATCCATGACTTTAAGCTCTTTTTCAAGCACTTCCTTATGAGTAAGAGATTCATACCTTACGGCATCAGGATTTGTCTCAGGATCATCTGAATATACGGCATCGACTTTCTTTGCCAGCAAGATGACCTCTGCATCTATTTCAGCCGCTCGCAAAGCCGCCGTCGTATCTGTCGAAAAGAAAGGATTCCCTGTTCCTGCTCCGAATATCACCACTTTTCCATGGTCTAAATGACTCATGGCTTTTCTCCTTATATAAGGTTCTGCAACTTCTCTCATCGCTATAGCAGTCTGCACTCTCGTAGGTATCCCCTCTGCTTCAAAAGCATCCTGCAGCGCCATAGCATTCATCACAGTAGCAAGCATACCCATATAATCAGCAGTCGCTCTGTCCATGCTCTTGCTGGTTCTTCCTCTCCAGAAATTGCCGCCTCCCACAACGACTGCGACCTGCACGCCCATTTCGATGACTTCTCTGACTTCAAGCGCCACCTTTTTGAGCATGTCTTCATTGATACCAAAGTGATCTTCTCCGGCAAGAGCCTCACCGCTTATCTTAAGCAGCACTCGTTTATATTTTGCCTCCATATTAAACTCCTTAATCTTTCGAATCTCAATCTTGGCATTTATTATATCATAACTTCTTTCCTTATGCTATAATGAACATGAAATTACTGAGCACCTGCACGGAGGTATGACCGATGTTCGCTTTACCGGATTTTTTTTACGATTTAAACATATTTTCAGTAACTTTGCGCACTTTGCTCGCGCTTATATTCGGAGGCATCATCGGACTTGAAAGAGGCTCCAACAGACACCCTGCCGGTTTCAGAACACATATACTCGTATGTGTGGGAGCAGCTCTCGCTATGATGACAAATCAATTCATAGTAGAAGAATTCGGCACCAGTGATCCTGCAAGACTTGGCGCTCAGGTAATAACAGGCGTAGGCTTTCTCGGCGTAGGAACTATACTCGTAACAGGGCGATATAAGATAAAAGGACTTACTACAGCCGCAGGTCTGTGGGCATCCGCCTGTCTCGGCCTGGCTATCGGCATAGGATTCTATTCCGGCGCTATTATAGCGGCAGTAATAATATTCGCAAGTCTCTCTCTGCTGCCTAAAGTCGAAAATTATTTCTACAGGAGATCCCGTGTTCTTGATCTTTACATAGAAGTCGATACTTTGGAAGATTTTAAAAACGTAACGAAATACATACGTTCCATCGGCTCTTCTTTCTTTGAATCCCATATAATAAAAGCAGCTCCCGTCTGCGAGGGGAGCATTGCTTTCAATATATCAGTCATACTGCCAAAGGGCACAGTCCAGGAAGATGCTGTCAAAACCATAGAAAATATGGACGGAATACACCTCGTGGAAGAATTGTAGCCTGCATTTTATGAGAGGTTAAAAAAATCATTCCCCTCGTCTGCTTTTAAAAATCATCATTTCATTCTTTCCTGTTTTACCTTGTGATCTATCACATGTCTTTTGGCAAGTTCCGCCGTAACATCTTCAAGTTTTATTCCCTGTTCCACCATCATGACCATTAAGTGATATGTCAGATCGGCGATTTCGTATATGGACTCTTCTTTATCGCCTTTCGCTCCTGCGATCACAACCTCCGTGGATTCTTCGCCAACCTTTTTTAAGATCTTATCCATACCTTTTTCAAACAGATATGTAGTATAGCTTCCCTCTTTCGGCTCAGTCTTCCTACCCTTTATCATCTCATAGAGTCCTTTATAGGAGAACGGTGTTTCTTCAGGATTAACATATTCGAGATTGAAAAAACAGCTCTCATTTCCTGTATGACACGCAGGACCGTTTTTTATTACCTCCACAACTAAAGCGTCTCTGTCACAGTCTGAAGTTATAGTCACGACCTTCTGGTTATTGCCGCTGGTTTCTCCTTTTCTCCACAGAGTTTTCCTGCTTCTGCTGTAAAAGCACGTATATCCTTCTTCTAAAGTTATTTCCAGCGCCTCTCTGTTCATATACGCAACCGTCAACACTTCTTTAGTATAGTAATCCTGCACTATTGCAGGGATAAGACCCTTTTCATCAAATACGAGTTTTTCCACATCCATATCAAATCCTCCACGTTCTACAATCTTACTTCAATACCTTCATTTCTCAGATATTTTTTCAAATCAGATATGCTGATCTCCTTAAAGTGAAAGATACTTGCCGCAAGACCTGCATCTATTCCATCATGCCGAAACAGCTCAGAAAAATCCTCCATTTTCCCTGCGCCTCCTGAAGCTATTATGGGAACATTGACCGAAGCAGCCATTTTATCAAGCATTTCCAGGTCGAATCCCTCCTTGACTCCGTCAGTATCTATGCTGTTCACCACAAGCTCACCGGCTCCGCGCTCGACTCCGCTTACAGCCCACTCGACTGCGTCTATACCGGTATCGACTCTGCCGCCTTTGGCAAACAGTCTGAATTTCCCGTCGACACGCTTCACATCCATGCTGAGCACTACGCACTGATCCCCGTACTTCTTTGCCGCCTGTTCTATAAGTTCAGGGTTTTTAATTGCCCCGCTGTTCACACTCACTTTATCTGCTCCGCACTTCAACACTCTGTCAAAGTCATCAAGAGAACTTATTCCGCCTCCCACAGTCAAAGGTATGAATATCTTCGAAGCAACTTTAGTCAGTATATCAGTAAACAGCCTTCTCTCTTCCACGCTTGCCGTAATATCGTAAAACACCAGCTCATCGGCGCCTTCCGCATTGTAGAATTCAGCCATTTCAACAGGATCCGATACATCCTGTATGCCTTCAAAGTTTTTACCTTTTACAACTCTTCCGTTCCTCACATCAAGGCACGGTATAATTCGTTTAGTAATCATATTCCAACCTTCCTGCAATCATCTTGCCAGCTTCACTGCTCTCTCAAGGTCAAGGGTTCCGCTGTAAATAGCCTTTCCCAGGATAGCTCCGGATACAATATCTTTCAGCTCAGATATTTCTTCTTCGAAGCTTATTCCTCCTGACGCTATGATATCAAGCCCCTTTATATCACTCAACTCTCTGTACACTTCAATGTTAGTGCCATTAAGGCCGCCATCCTTTGAGATGTCCGTATATATGACGGTGGAAACACCGATGTCGCGAAGATATCTGCAAAACGCCATTCCCTTCTCGTCCGTTGCTTCTTTCCATCCATTCACAGCAACATATCCGTCTTTAACGTCTACTCCTACAGCTATCTTATCACCGTATACGCTCACCATCCGCTCAAGAAATGCCCGGTCTTTTACGGCCGCAGTCCCAAGAATCACTCTTCCGACTCCTATATCCAGATATCCCTTTATCCTGTCTTCGTCTCGTATGCCTCCGCCTACTTCCACAAACAGATCTGTGCTTTTCACTATTTTTTCTATGACCTCAAAATTAGCAAGCCGTCCGTCTTTTGCGCCGTCAAGGTCTACTACATGAAGATTCTCAGCGCCTTTTTTCATGAATTCCAGGGCTGTGCCTGCCGGATCACCTCCATATACCGTCATCTTATCGTAATCACCCTGAAAAAGTCTCACGACTTTTCCTTCCCGTAAATCTATAGCCGGAAAAATATCCATACGTCTACACCTCCATAAACGCTTTCAATATCTTAAGTCCCACACTGCCGCTTTTCTCCGGATGGAACTGAGTCCCGTATATGCTGCCGTTTCTGACTGCTCCTGTTATCTTTATTCCGTACATGGATGCTGCAATAGTGCTGTCTTCGCAGTCTCTCCCGTAAAAGCTGTGAACATAGTAAACGTAGTCGCCTTGATCTATATATTTGAACAAAGGCTCGCCTTCCCTGAAGTCAAGTGAGTTCCAGCCTATATGAGGGACTTTGAGCTTTTCCGCACCTGCTTTTATCAGATCTTCTTCAATTGAGCACACCCGTCCTTTTATCAGCCCCAGGCCCTTATGTATTCCGTATTCATAGCTTTCTTCAAACAGCATCTGCATTCCAAGACATATGCCGAGAAGCGGCTTTCCGTTTAAAGCCTGCTCTTTTATAAGCTCTGACAATCCAGCGCCTTCAAGTTTCTTCACTGCATCATCAAAAGCTCCGACTCCAGGAAGGATTATTCTGTCCGCGCTGTCTATTTTATCTGCATCTCCCGTTATCTCAGCCTCTGCACCGAGATATTTCAGAGAAGCGGTCAGAGAAAAAAGGTTTCCAACTCCGTAATCTACTACAGCTATCATTTACAACACTCCTTTAGTCGACGGTATTTCATCAGCGAATTCTTCTTCTATGGCGCACGCCTGTCTAAGAGCACGCGCCAGTCCTTTGAACACCGCTTCTATAATGTGATGGGTGTTTTCACCTGCAAGCATTTTAATATGTACTGTCAGCCCCATCTCCCTCGCAAGAGCAATGATAAACTCTTTTACAAGTTCTGTATCAAAGGTCCCTATCTTTTCCGCAGGCATATTAACATCGAAGTTCACGCTCATCCTGCCGCTTATATCCACTGCACACAGTATCAGGGCTTCATCCATAGGAAGAAGCACGCTTCCGTATCTGAATATACCTCTTTTGTCGCCGAGAGATTCTCTGAAAGCACTTCCAAGGACTATCCCTATATCCTCCACAGTATGGTGACAGTCAACATGCGTATCGCCCTCGCAGTCGATGGCGATGTCAAACCGTCCGTGCCTTGCGAACAGTTCCATCATATGGTCGAAAAAACCGCATCCTGTTTTTATCTCATATGCCCCTGTCCCGTCTATCTCAAGAGCAAGAGATATATTTGTCTCTTTCGTATCTCTTACGATTTTCTTTCTTCTCATGGATATTCCTCCCGTTGATCCGTCTAACATTCTTCAAGTATCGTTTCTGTGACTTCCACAAGCCGTTTCATATCTTCATCCCGTCCTATGGTTATTCTCACATAATTTTTTATTTTCTCATCATTGAAATGTCTTACTATTATATTACATTTTCTGAGCTTTGCAAAATATTCGCTCCCGGATATCCTATCACTGGAAACAAACACAAAATTAGCTTTCGATGGTATTACGGTAAAACCGAGTTTTTTCATCTTCTCTGAAAACCATTCACGGGTCGATATGATCTTTTGACATATATCGTTAAAATAATCCGTGTCTTTAATCGCTTCCGCGCCTGCAATAAGAGAAAGACGGTTTATATTATACGGATTAAAACTGAATTTGATCCTGTTTATATCCGATATTATCTCTTTGTTTCCCACCGCATATCCTATGCGCGCTCCCGCAAGACTTCTCGATTTTGACATAGTCTGCACCAGCAGAAGGTTATCGTATTCTTTCGTGAGGGATACGGCGCTTTCTGCTCCGAAATCCACATAAGCTTCATCTATCACCACAAGATTATCCCCGTTGCCCTCCAGTATCTTCCTTATATCATCCAGCGCAAGGGCTCTTCCCGTCGGAGCGTTGGGATTGGTTATAACAATGGTCCCGTCAAGGCCGATATAATCATCCGCATTCAATTTAAAATCCGTGTCCAGCGGGATCTTGACTCCTTCAAGTCCGTAAACATCACAATATACAGGATAAAAGCTATAGCTTATTTCAGGATAATACACTTTGCTGTTTTGTCCGTGAAACGCCATGAAAATAAATGCCAGTATCTCATCCGAGCCGTTTCCTGCACTGATCATTTCTCTGTCTACACCGTAGTATTCAGCTATTGCCTCCGTAAGAGCATAGGCCTCAAGATCCGAATAGAGTCTGAGATCATTCGCTTCTTCCCCATCAAGCGCCCTGATCACTTTTGGCGAAGGCGGATAAGGATTTTCATTTGTATTGAGCTTTATCAGCTCATCCGTCTTTTTCGGCTGTTCTCCGGGAGTATAAGGTTTAAGTCCTGCGTATTTTTCATCTAAAAATCTGCTCATCTATCTGATCTCCAAGTTTATTAAGCATATCGCTGATTATTTCATTTTCAAATTTAAAGCTCGTCTTGTTCGATATGAACCGTGCACTGATATCTTTGAATTCTTCTATTACCTTGAGATGATTTTCCCTTATCGTATTTCCCGTTTCAACTATATCAACTATCACGTCGGACAATCCGAGTATAGGAGCCAGCTCTATACTGCCGTTGAGTTTTATGATATCTATATCCCGGTTTCTCCCGGCGTAGAATTTTTTCGCCACATTCACATACTTTGTCGCCACTCTCAACGTTCTGTCCTTGTCTTCTATGTAATCTTCCGGAGCCGCCACCGCCATACGGCATTTTCCTATACCGAGATCCAGCAGCTCATATACATCGGATTCCTGTTCCAGCAATATGTCCTTTCCTACTATCCCCACATCCGCGGCATGATGCTCCACATATATGGCCACATCGCTGGGCTTTACAAGAAGGTATCTTATTCCTCTTTCAGCATTTTCAAATACAAGTTTTCTGTTCTGCTCGTAATATCCCGGGCAATCGTATCCGGCCGAAGTCAGCATATCATACACTTTATCCCCAAGTCTTCCCTTTGGAAGAGCTATATTAAGCATTTACTTTTCCTCCTTTACGACAACACCCTTTTTAAGAATATATTTTTCTCTGAATCTTATGCTGCGGCACGATCCTCTCTGCGCACTCACTGAAAGGCCTTTCTTCTGCAGAGAATCAACTGCCTTTATAATATCCTCTAAAAGTTCTCCATCTTCATATATAAGTACTGCATCTACATCGTATTTATCGGGCACATGCTTTCCTTTCATCAGCTCATCCAGATATATGGCAAACCCTATAGCCTTCCCTTTTTTACCGAGAAGAGACATGGCTTTATCGTACTGACCGCCCGCCAGGACACACCCCGGCAGATTTCTGACATATCCGTGGAATATGATACCGTTGTAATAATCTATATCATTTACCATTGAAAAATCAAGCTGTATATTATTTCCATATCCCATTTTGTCTAAAATACCGCAGTATCTTCCTACTTCCTCTGCAATCTGAGCCATGGCGTCATTTTTTGCTGATGCTTTTGCTTTTTTTACAGTTTCCCCTACGCTCCCGTATAAAAAAGGAACGCTGCAAAGCAGCTCAGTATCTTTTTCGCTTACCCCGGCACTTTTAGCCTTTTCTCTGATTTCCGCTGTATTTTTCCTTCTTATTCCGTTCAGTATCCCTGTTCTGTCATTTTCGTCTATATCCATCGTATTAAGAAGCTCTATGACGTAATCCATATGAGATATGACTATCAGATAATCTTCATCTATCATTCTCATGGACTCTGCTGCCAGCGTCATAACTTCAGACACTGCATAACCGTCAACAGCTCCGAGATACTCCAGTCCCATCTGATTTATCTCTTTGAAGCAATGGCTTTCCTTGTTTTCTCTGTATACATTTTCTATATAATATATTTTTTCCGTTTTCTCATCTGTAGCGCTGGTGTTGTTTATGACACTCAGCGTAACGTCAGGTTTCATCGCCAGAAGTCTTCCGTCCAAATCATTGAAGGTCAGTACTTTATCGCTTGAAAGGAAATTGCTGTTGCTGAAATACAGGGAATATTCTTCAAACTTCCCCATCTTGTACTTTCTGTACCCGTATTTTTCATAAAGTCCTCTCAATTCCAGCGATGCCCTTTCATCAGGTTTAAGATTGTATTCCATAATAACTTTCTCCCAAGGCCATTCATATCAGGCCTTTTTTCTCTAAAACAAACACTTTTGCATTCCCGTCGTCTGCTTTTTCGCTTTATCTCGCTAAATCAATATTGTAATGCAGTAAATTCATTATACACAATTGCCGCGAAAAAGTAAAGTTTAGACACTGAAAAATTATTGAAAAAGTCGCTATAACAGCACTTTGTTTTCACATATTATCGCATTTGGTTTTATATCATGCTCTTCACTTGGAAGCTCCGGCCGTATCTGGAATCCGAAGCATACCGCCGCCGTCTTGCATTCCGGATGTTTCTCCAGGAATCTGTCGTAATACCCTCCTCCGTATCCTATCCTCTCATATTTAAGAGAAAAAGCTGCTCCCGGCATTATCACAAGAGTATTTTCATTTGGCTCCAATTTGATCTGGGATTTTGGCTCTGGTATGCCAAAGGCACCTCTTTCCATTTCCGTATTTTCATCCCACAGGAAAAAATCCATCTCACATCCGTTCACCTTAGGCATCCAAATATTCTTTCCCTCACAGAAAGCTGCCTTCGCTAAATACATGACATCGGTTTCATTATTGACCGGCATATACAAACACAGATCTTCCGCGGATTTATAAAGGTCAAGCGCCTGCACTACTGCACATATTTTTTTCGAAAGTTCATCCGCTGTACTTTTATCCATGCTTTTTCTTCTGCTCAGCATTTCTTTTCGTATCTCATTTTTCTCATTCATAGTAATATATTATCAAAATTTCGCATGCTTTACAATCGTCTCAAAATATGGTATCATGCAAGTGAAAATATGTTTATCTACAGATAATCAGCAGAAAGGTGGAATTTCAGGTGAAAAGAATAAAGACTTTAGTATCGAGAGATCTTGAAAAATCTGCTAAGACCGGCGGCTGCGGCGAATGCCAGACTTCATGCCAGTCCGCAAGCAAGACTTCATGCAGCGTTGCTAATCAGCAGTGCGAAAAATGCAGAAAATAAGATACAGAACATATGTGATTGTACACCAATAACTGCTGCATTCAAAAGTTGAATGCAGCTATTTTCTTGTCTATATAACTTAATGAAAGGAATTTCTCACATGGTACACCAGTACAAGCTTAACGGCTACAACATAATCATAGATTCTGAGAGCGGCTGTATACATACTGTAGACGATGTTGCTTACGATATAATATCTATGTATGAAAACAGCACTAAAGACAGTATCGTATCATCCATATCCGAAAAGCATGATGTAACGCGTGAAGACATTGAGGACGTGATCGCAGATATAGAAACACTGGTAAAAGAAAACAAGCTTTTTACAAAAGATATCTTTTCAGGTCAGGCTCCGGATTTCAAAAAGCGTCAGTCAGTAGTAAAGGCAATATGCCTTCATGTAGCTCACGCCTGCAATATGACATGCGAGTACTGTTTTGCAGGAAAAGGAGAATACAGCGGAGAAGCTGCTATTATGGAGCTTGAAACAGGGAAACGCGCCCTCGACTGGCTGATCGAAAACTCCGGCACCAGACACAATCTCGAAGTTGATTTCTTTGGCGGAGAGCCGTTACTCAACTTCGATGTAGTAAAAGAACTGGTTTCCTATGGACGTTCAAAAGAAAAAGAATCCGGCAAGGAATTTCGTTTCACCCTGACCACAAACGGCATTCTCCTCGATGATGAAACTATCGATTTTCTCAATAAAGAAATGGGAAACGTAGTCATAAGCCTCGACGGAAGAAAAGAAATAAACGATCTCATGCGAAAAACTCCCGATGGTCAGGGCACATACGATAAGATCATTTCGCCCTTCAAAAAACTTGCCGATTCGCGCAGCCAGCAAAACTACTATATGAGAGGTACATATACTCATCGCAACACTGATTTTGCCGAAGACATACTCCACATGGCAGACCTGGGTTTCAAGGAAATATCCATAGAGCCTGTAGTTGCGCCTCCTGATGCTCCATACGCACTGAAAGAAGAGGATATTCCAAAACTCCTCTCTGAGTACGAGCGGCTTGCATGTGAAATGGTGAAAAGAAAAAGAAAAAAAGATAAAAGTGATTTCAATTTTTATCATTATATGATAGATCTTGAAGGAGGTCCTTGTATAGTAAAGCGCATATCCGGATGCGGAGTAGGCACTGAATACGTTGCTGTGACCCCTTCAGGTGATCTCTATCCATGCCATCAGTTTGTCGGCGATGAAAAATTCCTGCTCGGCAATATATACGACGGAATAGTAAACGAACAGATATGCGATGAATTCAAAGGGTGCAACGTATATTCCCACAAAGAATGCAATGACTGTTTCGCTAAGCTCTACTGCAGCGGAGGATGTGCAGCCAATGCTTATCATACTACCGGCAGCATAAACGGTATATACGAACTCGGCTGTCAGCTTCACAGAAAAAGAATAGAATGTGCCATCATGATAAAAGTTGCAGAAATGTGCGAGAACATCTGAGCTTGTTAAAAAATTTAATCATTTAAACCATATAAAAACCGCCGTTCATAATGAACGGCGGTTTGTTTTTTTCGCTCTATTTAACTTTCTTAAAACTAAGCGCTGTGTTCAGCTTTGTACTTAGTAAGAGCATCTATGAGCTTAGGTATGATCACCTTTACGTCTCCTACGATTCCAAGATCTGCTACATCAAATATCGCTGCTGTATCATTCTTGTTTATCGCTATTACACATTCCGAATTCTCCATACCTGCTAT